>CZCA01000171.1_pt1 | contig 77735 bp, 60 predicted proteins | sample 591981 | NCBI WGS metagenome assembly CZCA01 (sample SAMEA3556810, study PRJEB10932) | anaerobic digester metagenome | reverse complement strand
TGAGTGGCGCTGGCGCTGCTACCAGTGCCATGAGAGTTTCAATCCCTCACCTGGGTTGAACGTCTTTCAGACCTGTCTCTTATACACATCTCCGACTGGCTGCATCAACTGAGTCATGGTTGCAGTATACCCCATCGACTGGACTCTTTCAAGGATTCTTGTCGATGTTTCCTGCTCCATTCTTTGATGTTCCTCCCACCAGCGAGCACTGGGCGTACCGCTGACCAGTCCCCAGGTCACGGCTGTTCTATGCTTCCGCCAATTCAGCTGCCTGCTCAAATGTCCACAGGCATTCCTCTCTGGAATTGCGCACCGGCTAGCACCTGCTGCCGCATGCGCCTAGCTGCGAGCGTCACCCTGTGTCAAGCTGCCTGCTTCGATGCTCGCATGCTCGATAATGACGATCATTCTTGCATGCTACAGACCTTCGGCAGGCGGCTATATCAAAAACAAATCTGGCTCCTCCGGCTTCGGGCTGCCTACAGTCTCTACTCGCCCCCGACAGACAGCGCATAGCGGATAGAAGCGCACTGAATCCTTACCCGGCGCCAAATATCGCTCCAGCCGCTGACGCAGCTGGATGTACTGCTTCTCCGTCAGAAAGCACTCAAAGAGGCTGTACTGCGTCCATTGCCCATAACCGCTCAGCGTCTTGTGAATCTTGGCGCGCCGCCGATCGTCGGGGACGTCGTAGGCAACCACGTACAACGTCGTCGTCCGATTGTCTGCCATGCTATCATCGCACCTGAAATGGGCGATAGTCCGGTAGCTCGCCCAACACAAATTTCGCCAGCAGCCGCGCTTGCAATTCCAGACAACGCCGATAGGTCGCCTTGTACTTGAAGACTGGGTGCTCGATCTCCGTGTTGAGCCGCTGCTCAAACTGCTGCAGGTAGAGCTTGCGTCCGCTCGGCGTCAGCCGCTGCACACCCAATATCTCCTCGAAGTGCTCGGCGCGCAGGATGTTCTTGTTGATCACCGTCATCACCACCGAATCAACGATCGGCGTGCGCATCTCCTCCATCAGGTCGAGCGCCAGCGCCGGCTTGCCGTAGCCCTCGCTGTGCAAAAAGCCGATGTAGGGGTCGAACCCCACGATCTGCACCGCGCTCATGACGTGGTTCATCAGCAGCGTGTAGCCGTAGCTGAGCAGCACGTTGACCGGGTCGGTCGGTGGCCGGCGGTGACGACCGTCGAAACCCAGGTCCTGCTTGAGCAGATGGCGAAACGCGGCAAAGAATGCCGCCGCGCCCGACCCTTCCAGCCCATTGAGCGCACCCAATGCCGACTGCGCTTGTGGATAGCGCGGGTCCGGCGGGCCGTCCTGCTCTACCGACAGCTTGTCCACTTCGTCAATCAATGCGCCAATTTGCTCGGCATAGTCCGCCAGCCGCACAGAGATTTCGGTGCGTTCACCGCCGCGGTTGCTGCGCAGAATCAGTGTGCGCTGGTTGTGCAGCTTGCCGCGCACAAAGCGCTTAGCCAGCGCGACTCGCTGTGGGTAGTTTTCGTGCAGACGAAACTGTCCTGTGCGCACAAAGATATTTTTGGTGACCTCTGGCGCCAGCCGCCCTTTGAATCGCCCCCAGTAGTCGCAGAAGCAGACTTCGGCGTTCTGTTCCAGCAGGGCCAGCAGCGCCGGCGTCGTCACCGTGCTGTCACCCATGACCACCACCTGCTCCACCTTCAGCAACGGCACGCGCACCGTGCGTTTCTCGGCGCCCGTTTCTTTATTCTCTGGAATCTGTACGATCAGTGTGTCGCCGTCCTTGCGCACGGTGCTGTACGGTTCGGTCAGGTATAGCGTAGTCATCGCTGTAGCTCCACAAGATATTGCTCGGTCTCTTTGGGTAGACACACGTCGTAGAGGCTGCAACCGTTGCAGCGCGCCCGCTGTTCGGTATGCGGCGGCATTTCACCAAGTGCCACGACCCGCTGCATTGCCTGAACCAAGCCGGTCGTCAGCGTCCGCAGTTCGGGGGTGAAGATCACCTCCTCACGCCGCCGATCGCCAAAGTAGAAGAGGAAGCCGCGTGGCACCGGGCGTCCGGTCATCTCTTCCAGACAGAGCGCTTGTGCACACAACTGCGCGTGGTCGTTGGTCCAACGCCCACGCTGCCCCTGTTTATACTCAATTGGCGTCAGCGTCCCGTCGTCTGCTTCCTCGACGATGTCGCAGATTCCGCTGATGCCGAGGCTGTGGCTGTAGACCTGCACGCTGCGCCGGACAATCACGCCGGCCGCCGTGGTCTCGTAGCCTTGTGTGTGCACCCGCTCATGGTGCGCCACACCGCGCGCAACGTGTGCGTTCTCAATCATCTCCGCCTCCACGTGCATATACCAGAAACGCCGTGGGCAGTACGCGTATTGATTGATGAAGGAGAGCGGCAAATAGTCGTTCATGTGATTTTGACCTGGCCCAGCCCCATCGTGGTTTTGTAACCAATGCCAGTATAGAACGCCAGGTGCAACAAACGGTTGAGGTGGACAACGTTTGCTGCGTGACTGGCATCCAGCACCTCATACTCCAGCGTGCCGACGCCGCCCTTATAACGCTGGCGCTGATAGGTGAAGCTCTCCATCTGCCAGCGTCGCACGGCGCTGACAATCACGTTGCGCTCGACCCACTCCTCAAATTCGCGCCCCCACGTCTCTCCGGTGAGCTTATCCCAGCGCGAGCGCAGCCCGGCGACGGCCATGCGCGGCTGTGGGAAGACCTCGATGCGCCGCGCCTTGTTGTCAGCCTCGCCCCAACGAATCGCGGTCGGGCTGGCAAAATCCAGCGTCCAGCGGGTAGGTGTAGCTGTCAAGGCGCGCAGATCCTCCATCGTGGTGAAGCCGCACCATGGATGACTGCCCGGTGCGCCGTAGACATGCCGCACTGCCAGCCGCACATCGCCCAGGCGGATGGTGGGCAGCGGACTGTTGAGCAGATGCTCCTGAAAGACCTCAAAGAGGCGGTCGTCGAGCAGGCTGATGCGCAGCCAGCCCGGCTGTCCGGCGTTGACCTTGACCTTGCGGTCATAGGGGCTGGTCCAGTAGCCGTAGAGCGGTGAGAGCGCAAAGGCTGACCGTCCCTGCGCATCGTGCATCTGCTGCGATAACGCCGGATCGACGCTCTGCACGATGGCGTAGAAGGCGGCGTGCGCCAGCTCGCCCGCCAGCACCGGCAGTACGCCTTCGTCAAGCGCAGAGAGGTCAAGCACCAGGGCGCGTAATGCAGTCGTTGACATGATGGCTCCTCAACGGTAAAATCGTGGATGCTACGAAACTGAGTTTCGCATCGCATCTGTTGGTGGCGTAGAACAACACAGTGCTATCGATGTGCGTGTTCATTCGCTGCAGGACTTTGTCGGAATTGACAGGACTTCCTATGACGACGTTGACGCTAGTTAGTGCAGAGCAAGAATCGATCCGACCCCTGGTCGAATCGGCGTTGGCGCGAGAAGCAGGACTGCTCGATGTTGCCATCCGCCAGACACAAGCACGGCTGCGCACCTTTGAGGCGCAGTATGCAATGAGCACCGACGAGTTTCTGCGCCGTTTTGCCAACGACGAGATTGCCGAAACCCTCGACCTGGATGAATGGATCGGTGAATCACGTCTGCTAGACCGTCTGTTGCAGAAACAGAGCGCGCTGAAGGGTATCGCCATTGTCGGTTGATCGTTACTTTAGACAGATGCGCGCCTTGCTCGGCGCGTGCGCCGTGGCAGCGGTCTGGACAATGACCGAAGAAGTGCGCACAGCTTCGACGGGCTTTTTGCGTGCACGCATCGAATTCATCGATGGTTCGGTTCTTCACATTCGAGAGTATCTCGACCTTGACATGCCGAACCACGCCTGATGTACTCCTATACGTATCTGGATGCGCAAGGCAACCTCCGTTTTCGCTATGACAACACAGACCACCATCGCGGGCTTCACCTGCCCACGCATCCGCACCACAAGCACGACGGCAACCCAAACGCCATCCTCGCCTCCGCCGCACCCCGTCTCGACGCAGTGCTGGCGGAGGTGGAGTTAATGGTGTCACTGGACTAGCTTTAGTTTCATCCTTTGGGGAAGCGGTAGGCTAAACCAGCAGGTATGTTACTCCCATCTGATAGAGAAAGATACGAACCTGATAGCTGAACATGATCTATAACACTGACTGGTGGCATCGAAATCATGTCATATGCCAATAACTTAGTCTCCTGATGTAAGTCCAGCGGGTTAACCGGCCAATTACAAATAAAGACACCTATTGATGTTGCCTGAACCTTCAGTTGTTCAACAACATGGACAGATGCCTTGCTCATCCACTTCCCAAGTCGAATCCAACGTGGCACGCGTCGTTCACCCTCACTTACAATTGCAAATTCAAATGTGCTACCGACGGCTAATTCCTTGGCACGACCGAACGTTGGCGTGTTCCTTCCCGAAGGTTCCATCTTCACACGATAGCGATTATCGGCGTATTTGAAGGTGTTGAGTTCAAACGTCACATCAACTGGGCGAGCGGGTGTAACATAAACTTGTTGCGCGTTCAGTGGAAGCAAGTCGTCGGCATAGCGCGGAACCGCAGATGCATTGAAATAGGGCGCCACGGCAAAACCAAGTGCATACGTCAAGCCATAGTTGTGCAGGTAGCGCCCAGTCTCATAGAGTCGACCAATCTCGCGTGTTGCGTAGAACAGGTTCTCATGCAGCACTAACCTGCATCGTGTTACTTGCATGGCTCACCTCGCGCTATTTCTTCGCCTTCGTCTTGACCAGCCAGGTATCGTGATATTGCTGACTCGAGGCAAACGCCGCTTCGAGTAACGCCTTCATGCCAGCTTCACTTGAAGTCTCTGCGGCCAGGAAGCGCAATTCCTCTGCCAACTCGTCCCCCATCAGCAGTTGGTTCACAGCGACGCCCTCTTCTGCAATCATTCCAGGGATGATCTCTTGCACAACTGACTCTGCCAGGGATGGATCGATAGGATCGGGCGGATTGATGGCGTTTCTGGCAACCAACAAATCGTAGACGCGCTGGGTAAACGCCAGATTGCTCGTGATTTCGCCATCGCAGAGAACAATGGCGAGGACCTGATTGTCGACCCGGCCTGTGCGTGTCGTCTGTGCGCCGTAGCGTTTGGTGCGCATGACGTTGTTCAGCACGTAGCGGAAGAGCGGGTAAGTCAGGTCGCGTGTGGTAAGGATTGTCGGGAAGATCACCTGCGGAATAACATGATCCTGTTCGTTGATACGACTCGTGACCTCACCACGTTGGCTCATTGTGCCACTTTCATATGGTGCATTGAGCGTGAAGGCTTCGTGGCTGTCATCGTAGGGCGTAATCGAGAATCCGGTATCGCTCAATACCTTGCTGCGTTCCGACCCGGTGTCGCCAATAGCGTAGCCATACACAATAGCATCCGGTGTCCACTGGCAGAATTTCACGTTGTACTCGTCGAGCGGCAGACCGCCAGCATCTTCTGTCTTCTTGTCCTTGGAATCAAAGACAGGTTCTGGGCTAATGAGGCCGTAGCGTCTCAAGAGTTCACGGCCAACCAGGCGTTCAGGCGTTGTTTGTTTGCGCTTGAAGATCGTCAGGCGTGTGATTGGTGTCTTGTCGGCCAGCCCGGCTGCGACACGGGCGGTGTTGAGTTCGCCGTCAGTCTGAAACAACGGATAACTTTCCGTCACACGCAGCATGATGATATGTGCGTAGTAGCCCGACGGCTTGGCCGGCACTGTCGCAGGAAACCATTGACGGTTCAGGTGACTCATATTCCTTTTTCCTTCCTCTGAATGATTGAAATCGAAGACTCTTGTTGTTAATTAGTCGAGCAGTTGCTCTTGAACCTGGCTCTCCTCATCGGCGTCGTCGTCAGATTCCGCCTCTTTGCGTTCAGCCCAGTATTGAGCGTCCATATCGCGATAGATGACTTCACAGGCGTTCTTCAGCAAATTAAGTTGACGACCACGCAGTGCGCTGACATCGCCACGCAATGCCCCATAGAACAGGTCATTCACGAAATATGTGGCGAACTGCTGGATGGCTGCTTCATCGACAACATACTTGCCGTCCACCTCAATATGCGGCACGTAGCCGTCTGCACGTTTGCTTGCTACCCGATCGATGAAGCCGAACAACTCTCCTCGAACAATCTCGACAAGACCTTCGGCGTCCAAGTAGATGCGTCGATCTGCTGTGAGCACGGCTTTGGACGCCACGGAGATCGGGCGCAGGATGGCATTGGAGGATGCACGGCTCTTCGCTCGATAGAAGCGCCGATATAGCTCAGTCAATGTGCGTGCATGGCTCATGTCTCTTTCTCCTTGATCGTTTGGCGTGGTGCGGGAAAGCAGGGACTGGTATTGCAGATAGAGGCGCGCCTTATCGGCTGGAATCGAATCCAGGTGATTGGCACGCTGCCACTTCTTTAAGTAATGGAAGGCGAAGACCGATGACTCTGATAGGCTGCGGGCCAGCGGGGGCAGGTCTTGCCAACGATAGTCGAATTTGCCTTTCGCCATTCTGGCGTTTGCGTCAAGATGTATGAAGTAAGCAACAGTCAACCGGTTGAGCAGTGGAAGTACATGGTCAAGGTTGATTCGTTCCTCGCCCAGCAAATATCTGATAGCAGCATGGGCGCTGTCGAACATGATGGTTTCGTTGAATTCGTCCGCTTCATTGACAAATGGCAGTGAGGTCTCACTTGCAACCACTTTGATATCCACACAGAGCGGTAGCAACAAGGCTAAGAATGCTGGCAGCACCCATGCTTCGGCATCTTTTGCATCTCGCCCTGGTGGTGGTACGCCCATGAAGAAAAAGGTGATAGCTTCATGTTCTGGAAAATGCATACGCAGGAAACGATCTTTTCCAACAGTGCTACTGTCATTAGGCGCCAATAGTAAATCCTGTAATCGCTGCCAATGTCCAGGCGAGAAATCAAGAGTTGTGGCGCCATCGTCCTTTTCCAGGAGTTGTTTGCGAAGTTCGGTGAAACTCATACCGCGCAGGTTGTCCTGGATAAGCCGAAAAAGGCTAAGTGTCTCAGGAGTGAAGAAGTATGTAGGATAAAAGAAGAGATAACGCAGCTTTCGACCCTCGAAGTTACCACCGACTGCTGCGCTGTCGTTCATCAATAACTGACGCAACATGATTTCAAGGCCACAGATCGAGCAGATATTGCGCAATGCGTCAGAGCCATGTAACCCCAGCTTATTGCTGTAGACCTGTGGCGCAAAAAGAATAGCCGACTCTTGCTGCTTCTCAATAGAATAGGGCGACGAACACAGCGAGCACATAGCTTCTTTGCCGCGCTTCTTCGCAGCACCATAACGAATGAACTCTGTCTCAAACAGACTTGCGCCGCCGTTTTTCGCCATATTGTCTTCTATCGGGCCGAAAGACAGACCATGCCTGACATAGCTGCGGAGATCATCAAAACCGTCATCCTTGTTGGTGTCGCTGACCGGCTGCTCAGTTTCGTGCTTTTGGAGATACCCGATCAGTGCCCTAGCCACAGTACGGATTCGCTCTTCCCATGCCTGTGGATCGAGACCCCGGTTGCGTTTGAGAAAGTGCCCAGCCAGGAAGTACCAGTGATATCCAACGCCACCGGCTCGGCTATCGCGGGGAACGGCGAGGAAATCTTGATACAGATCCATCATTCCCAGATCATCTATCAACACCCGTGGCGCATCTTCGCCACCCGGAAGTCCGCGGGCAATCTTTTCTGCAAGGTACGACCATTCAGCGAGTTGATCGACCCGAACATCATCCATTTCAGCACGGGTTACATCCATGTCCATCCAGCCACTGAGTTTGTCCCAACGTTTCCCGGCAGAGGGTTCCTTGTTCGAATGAACAATCTTGATCGTCGCCTGCAAGCCGATACTGACCATGTCTTGCCCGTCAAAGAACAGGCTGTAGTAGTCGGCGAATTTCATGCCCTTCCCATCGCGCCCAAAGCCCGTGAGGTTGGAGATGAGCACCCTCCGCGCCACCTGGCGCACACGATTGATAACGGCCTCACCAATTTCATCAATATCAGGTGCGCGCCAGGTTCCACGTCGCGTCAGGTACACCACCCCACTTGGCGCATATAGGAGCGGCACGCAGTCGTCGCTTTGCATAGCATCGAGCGCAGCGTTCTGAATTAGGTTGGTGAGAACACCTCTTATATCAGCTATATGGTGGTAGACTAACATTGCCTGCTGGTTGCTGAGCGCCGCCAAGACGCCGTGAATTGCACTGTTGGTCGCTGCTTCCCGCGGCGTCTTTCCGATGTAGGCAAGATAGTCTGCCAGTCGACAGAGTTGCTCAGCTAAGGAACGCTGCGCAGCGGGTAGGTGTAACTCTGGCAGCGCGGCAAGGTTGCGTAATGTCCCCCACTTGACTTGCGTGTTGCTGGCGAGAAAGATCAATTCATGTAGATTGGCCTGTAAACCACCGCTCTCGTTCAAAAATCGGTCCAGCCCCAACCGCTGACCCCAACCGAGGAAGATAGTCTCTACGATCTGTCGGTGTTGCGCGGCATTGACTTGATCGTGACGCAGACCTGCTCTCTCCAACTCAACATCGACTTCTGGCAATTTCAGCCAGTCATGCAAGACATAGCCTGCGATGAAGAGCCGTCGCACTGTGTCATCGTAGTAGCGGAACTGAGGCGCCGCCCATCGTTGCAGTGTCTTGGCCACATGCAACACGGGAAACAGGCCGTTCACGAGGTGGGCGCGCATAGACTGATCCGCTGCGTACTCTTGGATGCGGGTGATGTCCTCGCCACGCTGCTCTGCGTCGGCGCGCTTCCTCGCAGCAAAATCGCCGCCTTTTGCCGTCACGTGCCCAAGAAGTTCAGATAGTGGCGGTGCTACAAACGAAACAAAATCATCAAGCACCTTGTCTTGTCCCCACTGCTTTTGCACAGCGTTCCGCAAGAGGGCCACAAATAACGGTTCCTCTGGCCAGGATCGCTGTGACTGCTCAACTTCGGGTTCTTCTTCGGCCAGGTCGAATTCATCTTCAGTCAGGTCAGTTTGATCAACTTCAGGCACATCGTCTAACAAACTAATCTGTTCTTCGGGCAAATTATTGGCTGTCTTCTTCATCTGTACACCTCATCTCAAAGGATTACAGCGGTGCCGCCGCAATCCAATCGGTTTTGTTTCAGAGCGGTATGTAGGAGCAACGCTTCACGGCCAAAGGCAATGGCGCCCTGTAGATTGTCCAGGCTATGAAATTCGTAGAGCGGGAACAGCATTGGCAGGCGCAACGCACGCTTCAGTTGCAATGGATGATGTTGCAGACAGATCAACGCCGGCACCTTGCGCTGTGCCAGTTTACGATTGATGCCGTTATAGCCTGGAATGCTCTGTGGAAAATCGGCGTGGAGTTGTATACCCTGTAATGTCTGGGCGACGCCAAAGCGTGAGCTATCCCAATCTGCTAAATTCTGTTTCAGTTTGATGGAATAGCGTGTGCGTTCGGGTAAAAAGCCACGCAATCGGAAGTATGCGACCGGGGTTTCACACCGAATCGACTCCCGCTTCAATCCTTGTCGCGCCACAAAAGCCCAAAATTCATCTTCATCAAGCGCGTCAAGATTTCCATTTGCAACCAGGGCAAACAAATCGTAGGTCTTGATCTGGTCAGCGCCTTCTTCAGTCTCGTCCAGCACTGCACAGTCGAAGTATGTACCGCCACGAAACGCAGTGATCTCCTCGTACAAGGTCTGTTGGTCACTGAGCAGGTTGTTGTAGTCCCCTATCTTCTTCACGATTCCTACGCGGAATGTGTCACCGTAACGCTTGATCAAATTGGTGCGCACTCCTTCATACTGACCGCGAACCAAAGGCTCGTTGAGTTTGCGCACAACACGAATTGACTGAAAAATGCCCCATTCCCGTGCATAGTTGTCAAAGGTCGTGGTCGGCGGGTATGAATTCTGAATGGCATCGGCAAGAACGATCCGGTCGATCTCCGTTCCGCCAACCAACAGCGGTGGCTCCTTACCTCGTCCAGCAAATAGCGCCTCTTGCGTCCAGGGTGGTACAAGAGCATACGCAGCAAAGCGACTGCCGAAAGAGATATGGTCGCCATCACGCACGTATCCATCGTGCCGGCCAAGACGACCAAGCCGTTGCAGGAACGTACCAGCATCACGGCTCTCAAATAGGAGAAAGTTAATCTGGAAGTCAACGCCAACATCTATCGTGCTGGTGCCGATGAGCAAGTCACAGTCATAGGACGCTGATCGTTGTGTACGGCTGGTCAGCCCGGTATTCTCGCCAATTGTCAGCCCATATTTGGCGAACTCCCCCTGCAAGCGTTGAACCAGGCGCTTTGCCTGTGCAACGCTATTTACGATGATGGCGCCCTTGGCGTGTGGCGGGTCTGCGAAGAAGAATGGCAGTAAAGTATCGTGAAGATGTTTATCTATCCATTGCTCCACTGTGCCTTGATCAAAGTGAAGATCGCAACCTCGCAAGATTTGCCGCCATTTGCCTGGGTCAGGGTTCGAATCACCGTGACTATAGCGCCCCTCTACTACCGTGACTGTAAGGCCTGCACGCTCCAGATATTGAAGCATCAAGGGGTTGGGTGTGGCCGATTGAAACAGAAATTGACGGCGCTGACCGCGCGTCATCTCATCGATCAAAAGCAGGGCGTTGACCACGCTCACGATTTGTGGCGCATCAAAGATATGGAATTCATCAAAGGTAAATTGCTGGAAGGCGTGGACCATTGGCGCAAAAACCTTGTCCGCCGCATCTCCGGTCTTTCCTGCCCGTACGTAAAAGGACTGCATGATGTAGTGAAAAATATCTGGATTGGTGAGAAGCACATCATAATTGTTGAATATTGACAATAGGGCAGCCCCACTTTGACTGAAATCTTGTGATTCCATCCGCCGATCCAACGCGTTGCTGTCAAGCGCCTCGATTTGCGGGTATTGTTGCCACAACATCCACGTCTGCTGCGCCTGTCTCAGTTGGTCGCGAATCAACTCGTTGGTTGGGTACATAGCAAACAATTTCCGGCGCCACCCATTCAAAAGTGACGGCAACTGACCAGCAAGACTTTTCCCATCACCTGTCATCGCAGTATTGAATATGACGTCTGGTCCGTGCGGATCAATGAGCGCCCGATACGTATCCACCTGGTGCTGTGACAACCGCCAGCGCGCACCATCTGCCGCAACCGGGAGCTTGTCGGTTAGACCCAATGCTGCAACTTCATTAGGATCAGCCAGTTTTGAATAAACGGGTTTCAGTCGAACGTACATGCTCGCATTCCCCACTGCTACCCCAGCGCCGGCCCCCCAAAGCCCCCATCAGCCCCACCGCCACAGCTCACGCCAGCCCTGCGCCCGGTCGGCTATAGCTTTGACAGGCGTTCACAGTGTTCGCGTTCGATGCGCTCCGACACGGTCAGTAGACTACGGCCACGCTGCCAGCGCCCCGCCACTTGCTGCCACTGCCACGTCACTACCATTGTCATCAACGCTGTCAGCCCAACCACCCACCCAACGTCAGCCATCTCGTCACCCTTCCGCTCCAAACATCCCTCACCTGCCACATCAACTCGCCCAAAACTATCATGCCAGGCGCAGTTTCTCAACTCCGAACGACCCGGCTCGACTTTCTGCAGCAACAAGACACGTTCGGCAGACGGCTTCCCATGCCGCGCGGGATCGGCACGTGAACCATCACCACCTCGGAACGCAGCGGCTGGTGTGGCTGCCTGCCGAGCGTGTCTGCCTACATTCTCTCACCGCATCACCCCGTTTATGCGGGGAGTTTGTAGAGTTTGAGCATCGCCAACACGTTCTCTTCCATCATTTTCCGCGCCGCTGCACCGCCGATCACCCGGCAGCGGGCGCCATAGCCGAGCAGCATCTGCACCGCCGTAAACAGGTCATCCGTCTTCGCCGTCACGCGCACCCAGCCTTCTTCGTCCGGCGGATGCACGGTCATGTCGTCGAAGTGGCGGCTGACCTCGCCCAACCGCGCAATCTCCGGCGCCAGCAGATACTCCAATTCATGGCGTGGACGTTTGGGCGGCATCGGCGGCAGCTTGTCGGGCAGCACTTCGATCTCGTCGGGCAGAATGCGTCCCAGGCGGTACTTCTGCCAGCGCGGCTGCGACCATTCACCCAGCGGTCCGCTCACATGCAGCCGGTAGGCGTCGAGATAGAGATGGCGACGCATGGTGTCGAAGTGCAAATACCACGGTTCGACCGTGTGGCGCCGCGGCGCACCGTCGGCCTGGCCGGGTGACAGATACCAGAAGCGCAGACGCCGGCGCTCATTGTATGCCTTATCCACCGCCGTCTGCACCACAGGCGCAATATCGTCCTCGTCACGGCGACGCAAATCGACGCGCAGCCGCTGACGGCTCAGCCCAATGGCGTCACGCTGCCCAAGCGGAATCCAGTCGAGAACGCGCTGCAGGAACTGCTGCACGGCTTCTGCCTGCGGCGCACCCGGCGCAAACGTTTCGAGCAAGAAAGCAACGGTGTTCAGCTCTTCGTCGGTCAGGCTCACCGGGTTGAAGTCGCCATAGCTCTTGAGATAATACTGGTGGCCCCGTCCAACATCGACTTCAACGCCCCAGGTGCGCAGCCGGTCGATGTCGCGTGCAAAGGTTTTGTCGGCCAGTTTGGCGTCGTCGCCGTAGGCTTCTACCCCCACCTCAATGCGCACGTACTCCATCAGCTCTGCTTTATCAGCCGGGGATCGCTGCAACTGACGTAGAATAGTGAGGCAACGTTGCATCTCGACATAGCGTGGTTTTTCAGACATGGCGGCAATTTGAGTATCTGGCTGGCGCCGAACAAAACAGCTTCCGTCTCTGGCGCACGACGGCAGGGAAGTTCAGGTGTGGCCACTATACCATCTTGTAAACTGCTTGGCAAAGCCTCTGGCGCGCGTCCGGTTCACGTTGCGTTTGGGTGCACGTTGCCCGATGGGTTAGCGCCACTAGCCAACAGGATAGCCTCTTTTGCGTGCTACATGTCGGAAGCCCTCACGCAACACGGAATACGCAACATTGCGCTCATACAATATCAACCCAGAAATCAGTAGTTGGCAGGAATATGCGCCAACCACCGCCAACTTGCACTCACCCTGGGTACTGCGGCGCGCCCCCCACCCGCGCGTTGCTCTGCCGACGTTGCGAACAGGAGCGGCAATATCTGCCGAATCAGGCAACTTTTGCTATAGTAGTGTAACTATCACACCAGTGCGGCCGGGGCGCACCGGCAAGGCTCTGGGCGGTGAGCTTCTCAACTCGTTGAATCACAAAACGCGCAAACAACTTCTATGCCTACACCAATCACCGTTTCCATCATCGGCGCCAGCGGCTACACCGGCGGTGAGTTGCTGCGCCTGCTGCTCGATCACCCGCACGTCCGCGTGCAGCAGGTGACGAGCGAACGCAACGCCGGCAACTTTGTTCACTTCACCCATCCCAACCTGCGCGGGCGCACGAAGCTGCAATTTGTCAGCGCGTCCGAAGTCGAACCGTGCGACCTGCTCTTTCTGTGCCTGCCGCACGGCGGCGCCATGCAGAAGATCGAGCACTACGCCGGGCTGGCAGAGCGCATCATCGACCTCAGCGCCGACTTTCGCCTGCGCAACCCCGACGACTACGTGCGCTGGTATGGCAAGGCGCACGCCAACCCCGCCTGGCTCGAGAAGTTCGTCTACGGTCTGCCCGAACTGCACCGCGAGGAAATGCGCGCCGCGCGCTACATCAGCGGCGTCGGCTGCAACGCCACCGCAACGAACCTGGCGATTTATCCGCTTTTCGCCAATCATCTTGCTGATGACGGGCGTGACGTGATCTGCGAAGTCAAGGTTGGCTCCAGCGAGGGCGGCAACCAGGCGAGTGAGGCCACGCACCACCCGGAGCGCGCGGGCGTCATGCGCAGCTTTGCGCCGACCGGTCATCGCCACACCGCCGAGGTTTTGCAGGCGCTGGCGCGCGTCGGCGCGCAGCCGGCGGTGCATCTCAGCGCCACGGCGGTCGACAATGTGCGCGGGGTGCTGGCGACGGCGCACGTTTTCGTCAAGCCCGGCGTCGAGGAGAAGGACCTCTTCAAGGCGTATCGGCAAACCTATCGCAGCGAGCCGTTCGTGCGTATCGTCAAGGAGCGCACCGGCGTCTATCGCTACCCGGAGCCGAAGATTCTGGCAGGCAGCAACTATGCCGACGTTGGCTTCGAGTTCGATCCCACGACCGGGCGCGTCGTCGCCATTGCCGCCATCGACAACCTGATGAAGGGTGCGGCGGGCAGCGCCGTGCAGGCGATGAACATTATGTATGGGTGGGAGGAAACGACAGGGTTGAGTTTTCCGGGATTGCATCCGGTGTAGCAAAACAGGATGATTTTTGATAGGAGACGCCGTGCGGCATCTGTCAGGAGCGGCTCATCTACTTCGGAGATGACGTGCAGATTGCGGTGCCGCACCCCGCTGACCCAACGCGCTGGCAAATGAAGCGCTTGCGCGAAGTGCAGCCACACTACTGGGTGAATGGGTATCGGCAGCTCTACCCGGATCTAAAATAAGCGGCGATGCGGGGGGGCACTTCAACCTGTAACCAGTGCGACGCACGCTTCTCGCCCAAACTTTGGGACGCACCCGGTTCAGGTTGTGTGTTTGAGTAATTCCTGATAAATGTTATAAAATGTTGATAGTTTATCAGGGGGTTCATGGTGTTGGAGAAAACCGAGGCTTTGACCCTGAAGCGTGCTGCCGCGCTGTTAGGGGTGCATGAACAGACGCTGCGCAGTTGGGAAGACCGCGGCATCATCCGCATGATCCGGTTGCCGGGCAGCGGCTATCGTCGCGTACCTGCGTCGGAGGTTGCACGCTTGCAACATGAAATGCAGGCGGACAAGACGCAATCCGCAGTGTGGATTGTGCAGCCGGATGAAAACCCAGAGGCGATCAAGCGTGGCGAGGCGATGGCGGCCGCCATTCGTGCGGAACTGGCCCAGCTAGACGAGGAGACCACCTTCGATGAATATCTGGCGAATCGCCGAGGTCGCGCGTGATCGTCATCGATAGTGATGTCCTGCTCCTGGCATTTGCGTTTTCGCGCGATGAACGCCAGCCAGTCAACCAACAATTTCTATCGATGACAACGCCGCGTGCTGCAACGATCTATAGCATCATGGAGGTCTTGGGAAAGCTCTCTTTCAATCTTTCGCCAGGCTACTTGCAGCAGTGGCCAATGTGGCTACAAGACGCCTACCGACTCAACGTTATCTTCCCGCGCGTGGATGGACAGGAAGCCATGAGTTGTTTTCGGCGAGAGTTTGTTGAAAGCCCGCTGCAGAGCATGATGCAACGCATTTCCTACCTGGACGCGCTGATCTTGCAACTTGTTGCCGCAACCCCGGGCGTGGAGATGTTCGTCACCTGGAATGCACGCCATTTCGCTGGTAGAAGCCCCGTGCGTGTGATGACGCCGGCTGAGGTTCTTGCTGCAACCAGTACATGAACTATTTGGCAGATCAGCGCTGCAATTTGGACCGAGACAATGGACAACCCAAACTATCAGCACAAAAAGCCCCTGGTCGTCACCGAGGAGATGCGCCGTGAGATTGCCGGCGCCGTGGCGGAGATTGACCTGGCGCAGATGGAGATTCTGCGGCGGATGACGCCAGCGCAGCGTGTGCGCATGGCGGCGTCGATGATTGCCGACGGGGAGCGCGTGGCGGTTTTTCGGCTGCGTCAGCGCGAGCCGGCGTTGAGTGAGGCGGAAGCCTATCGCATCGTGCGGACGGGGTTGTTGGAATATGAGCGAAAGAAACGGCGATGGGAAACGACCTCTCCATCCTAGCCTTTGCGCGGCTCGTGCTGGATGCGCTTGACGCAACCCAGCTCGAGTACATGATCGGCGGTTCCTTTGCGCTCTATGCCTGGGGCGAAGTGCGCACCACGCGCGACTTCGATCTCGTTGTACATCTCCCGGGGCAGAAAATCCTACAGTTGTCGCAGGAACTGGAAGCGCGCAGGATGTTGGTTCCGCCAGAGATTCTGCTCGATCTTCTCATCCAGCCCGAAGGCGACCTGCCTGTCAACGCGATCCATCTCGACAGCGGTTACAAGGCAGAGTTGTTTCTGCTTAGGCCGGATGACACTTTCCGCGCGGTGTGCCTGGCGCGACGTCGCCTGGTTGATCTTGATGAACCGCTGGGAACAGTCTATGTTCATGCGCCGGATGATCTGATCATCAACAAAGTCAGGTATTACGGCCTCAGTCGCCAGACAAAGCATATTCGCGACGTTGCGAGCATACTTGCGATGTCAGGCGACGAGATTGACTGGGCGCATTTGACAAAGTGGATCAGACAGCTTGACCTGGTTCCTGTCTGGCTTGAAGTCAAGTACGAAGTCGACAAACTCTTGAATCAATAAGCAAAGTTATTTGGTGGAGTCGTTTTTCATGATTGTAGTCAAAGTAGGCGGCGGCAAGGACTTGAACATCGAGGCGATTGTCGCCGACATCGTCAACTTACGGGGCGAAGGTCGGGAGTTGCTGCTCGTGCACGGCGGCGCCGAGACGACCAACGAAGTCGCCGCGGCATTGGGTCATCCGCCGCAGTTCGTCACCAGCGAAAGCGGCTACGTCAGCCGGCGCACCGACCGCCGCACGCTGGAGATTTTCGAGATGGTCTACTGCGGCCAGCTCAACAAGATGTGGGTGGAGAAGCTGCAAATGGCGGGCGTCAACGCCGTCGGCTTGAGCGGGCTGGACGGGCGCATCTTCGAGGGGACGCGCAAGGAGACGCTGCGCGTGCGCATCGATGGCAAGCGCATGGTGCTGCGCGACGACTGGACGGGCACGGTGGAGCGCATCAACACCCACCTGCTGCGCACGCTGCTCGACGCCGGCTACTTCCCGGTGCTCACCCCGCCCGCGGCGTCGGACAAGGGCGAGGCGATCAACGTCGATGGCGACCGTGCGGCGGCGATGGTGGCGGCGGCCTTCCACGCCGAGGCGTTGATCATCCTCAGCAACGTGCCTGGTCTGCTGCGCAACTTCCCGGATGAGGCGTCGCTGATCCGCGAAATCCCCAAGCACAAAGCCAATGACTTCATGCAGTACGCCGAGGGGCGCATGAAGAAAAAGGTGATGGGTGCGGTCGAAGCCATCGACGAAGGCGTGCAGAAGGTGATCTTTGCCGACGGGCGCATCGACGCGCCCATCTCGGCGGCGCTCGCTGGCGGCGGGACGCAGATTGGATGATTGATGATATGGACACTTCTCAAGCAATGACCGCTGTGCCCATGGCTGAGCTGTATAAACGGCAAGCTGAAATCTTCACAGGACTGATCGACGCGCCGATCCTGGTGACCAGCCAGAAACAAGCCGCCGCTGTGTTGGTGCATCCCGACGCGTGGAATCAGCTGATCGAGGACATCAAGCACTATCAGCGTCTGGTGCGCATCGAGCGTGCGCGGCGCGATCTGGACCTAGGTAACGGGTATACTTACGAACAAGTCGAAGCAATGCTCCGACAGGAGTCGATTCTATGATATCAACGCGTGAAGAAACACAAACAACATCCTTGTTCACCCCGCGTCGCGAACTTGGTCGCACGGGCTTCATCGCCAGCGTGCTCGGCGCCGGCGACCTGGCTGACCGCAGCCTGCCGCTGGAGACGTGCGTCGCCACGTTGCGCCGCGCCATCGACGCCGGGCTGAATGTCGTCGACACTGCGCCCGGCTACGAGGACGGCTACTCCGAGCAGATCGTCGGGCAGGCGGTCAAGGGGGTGCGCGACCGGCTCTTTATTGTTTCCAAGATCGATGACCTGCTCGACCCGGTTGCGCCGCAGATTGAGAACTCGTTGCGTCGGCTGGAGCTGGAGTACACCGACGCCTTCGTCTTTCACGGGCTGTCGGACATGGCAACATTGGAAACATTGATGGCGCCCGGCGGCGGTTTCGACCAGCTTGCCGACTGTATCAAGGCGGGCAAGACGCGCTTCGGCGGCATCTCGTCGCACAACCCCGATGTGCTCAAGGTGGCTATCGAAGCCGGGCTGTGCGACATTGCCATGTTCCCGGTCGGGCCGTTTGTGGACGAACGCTACATCACCGAGACGCTGCCGCTGGCGAAGGCGCGCGGCGTGGGCAGCATCTGCTTCAAGACCTTTGGCGCCGGCAAGCTGTTGGGCGACACTGCCGGCTACAACCAGCCGCTGCAACTGCGCCCGCGCGGCAAGCTCTCCTCCGGCGGCGTGGATGACGCGGTGGCCGTGCTGCCGCGTCTGACGGTGAGCGAGTGCTTGCACTACACACTGACGCTCGACCCGGACGTGGCGCTGCTGGGGCTGAGCTTCCCGAACGAGCAGGATCAGGCGTTTGCGGCAGCGCAGAGCTTCCGTCCGTTGACGGCTGAAGCGATGGCGGATATTCGCACGCGGGCGGTCGAGGCGCGGCAAGGCAAAGGCCCGTGCTGGTGGAATCCAGACCCGGAGGCATAAGGTGAACGTAGTCCTTGAACTTGCCAACCTTGAAGAATCCATCCTCGGCGGCACCACGGCGCGGCGCAACGACACGGTGATTGCGCGCGGCGAAGGTTGCTGGCTCTACGACACGACGGGGCGGCGTTATCTTGACCTCGGCTCGGCGCAGGGGGTGACGCTGCTCGGCCACTGTCACCCGGCGCTGAGCAGGGCCATCGCCGCGCAGGCAGAGACGTTGATCTCCTGCCCGAATTTTCTCTACAACGATGTGCGCGCCCGCTTTGCCGCCAAACTGGTCGAGGTGTTGCCGCCGCACCTGAACCACGTTTTTCTCGCCAACAGCGGCGCCGAAGCGATCGATGGCGCGCTCAAGTTTGCGCGGCTTACGACCGGGCGCCTGCGCACCATCGCCTTCCGTTCCGCCTTTCATGGACGCACGGTTGGCGCGGTCGCGTTGACGTGGGAAAAGAAATACCGTGAGCCGTTCCTGCCGCTGATCGATGTGGTGCATCTGCCCTACAACAACCTGGCAAAGGTCGACGAGGCGCTGGACGATACTGTGGCCGCCGTCTTCGTGGAGATTGTGCAGGGCGAGGGCGGCGTCAATATCGGCGACGGCGACTTTCTGCGCGGGGTGGAGCGCCTTTGCCGTGAGCGGGGCGCCATGCTCGTCATCGATGAAATCCAGACCGGCTTTGGACGCACCGGGCGCTGGTTTGGCTTCCAGCATCATGGCTTGCAGCCCGACATGATCTGCCTGGCGAAAGGACTGGGCGCCGGCTTCCCGATGGGCGCCATCGCCTACACCGACTGCGTGCAGGCGAAGCTCTACGTCGGCGCACACGGCAGCACCTTTGGCGGCAACCCGCTGGCGTGCGCAGCCGGGCTGGCGGCGATCCAGACCTACCAGGATGAAGGGCTGATCGAACGGGCGGCGACGCTGGGCGAGTTCTTCCTGCGTCGTCTACGCGAGGAGTTGGCGGATGTGGCGCTGGTGCGCGAGGTGCGCGGCATTGGCCTGATGCTGGCGGTTGAGCTGCGCCAGAAGGCGGGGCCATATCTCAAGGCGTTGATGGAGGAACACGGCGTGATTGCGCTGCCCGCCGGCCCCAACGTGATCCGCTTCCTGCCGCCGTTGATCATCTCGCAGGAAGAGATCGAGTTTGGCGTGCAGGCGCTGGTGCGCACGCTTTCCGCCGCCGATGCAGGGTGATGACGCTATGGAACGCACACAGGCCATTGAACTCTTACGCGGGCTGGTGGCGATCCCGTCGCTGTCGCAGCAAGAGGCGGCAGCGAGCGCCTGGCTGGTGCAGCAAATGACAGCGCTCGGCTACGACCGCGCATTCGTGGACGCAGCAGGCAACGCCGTCGGCGAAATTGGCGCAATGGACGCCGCCCAGACCATCGTGCTGCTCGGGCACATCGACACCGTGCCCGGCAACATCCCTGTGCGCATTGAGTCTACGGCGGCGGGCGATGCACTTTATGGGCGCGGCAGTGTAGATGCGAAGGGGCCACTGGCGACCTTCACGGCGGCGGTCGCACGCGTTGGCAGCGCCTGGGCGCACGCGCACAACGTGCGATTGGTCGTTGTCGGCGCGGTGGAGGAGGAAGCCGCCAGCAGCAAGGGCGCCCGCTTCATCCGCGACCGCTTCGACGGCGTGCGCGAGCCATTGCCCACTGCCTGCATCATCGGCGAGCCGAGCCACTGGATGCGCGTCACCCTGGGCTACAAAGGGCGGCTGTTGGTGGAGATGGAAGCGTCACAGCCGATGGCGCACACGGCAGGCCCGGACGCGGGCGTCGCCGTCGTCGCCGTCGAGTTCTGGAACTGGCTTAGCGACTACGCCGCCGCGTTCAACGCCGAACGTGACAAAGCCTTCGAGCAATTCCAACCTAGCCTGCGTCGGCTGGCCACCTTCACCGATGCAGAAATGCACGATCACGTCATCGCCAGCAGCGGCATCCGCCTGCCGCTCGATTTCGACGTGGATCGCTTTACAGCGGCATTGTGCGCCTGGGCAAGCAAGAGGGGGAGAGCAGGAGAGGGGGAGAGCGGGAGAACGGGAGAACGGGAGAGCAGGAGAGCGGGAGAGCAGGAGAGCGGGAGACAAGGAGAGGGGAATACGCCTGAATCTCCAATCTCCCAATCTCCAATCTCCCAATCTCTAATCTCCCAATCTCCAATCTCCCCCGAACATCCAACGGCGATCACACTCGCCGGCCCGCTCACCGCCATCACGCTGCGTTTCAGCTCCTACGAACCGGCCTGGCGCGGTGAACGCAGCAATCCGCTGGTGCGCAGCTTCTTGCAGGGGTTGCGCGCAGTGGCGCCAACGGAAAAACTCGGCTTTGTGCTCAAGACGGGAACAAGCGACATGAATGTGGTCGGCCCGGCATGGCGCTGCCCGATCGTCGCCTACGGGCCAGGGGACAGCAGTCTCGACCATACGCCGCAGGAGCATGTGCTGTTGGATGATTACTGGCGGGCGGTGCGGGTGCTGGAAGCGACGCTCCATTGCCTGGGCGAAGATGTGAGCCGCTGACCCCTATAGTTCGCTGAGCTGCCGCAGCAGCGCCTCCCCCTGCGGCAGCAGTCCTGCTTCCACCAGACGCGGCGCCAGCTCACGCCACACCGGTTGTGCGGCATAGACGCGCCGGAAATAGGGCAACGCCGCCTCGACCGCTCCCGCATTGACCAGGGCGCAACCAAACCAGAAGACGCCTTCTGCATTTTCCGGCATGAGATCGGGTGCGTTGGCGAAAAGGGCGATCGCCGCCGCGACCTGCTCTGCGTCCACATGCTCGCCAGCCAACAATGCCTCCGCAGCATTCCACGCATCGTAAGCGCGGCGCACTTTGAGCAGCCGGCGCAGTTCAACCAATGGCTCGGCATGGTCGTCGACGCGCAGGTCGAAGATACGATCCTGCCAGAGCTGCCCCGATGCCGTAGCATTCACGACAACCAACGCCGCTGATTGGCGGCCGCGAATGTCGCCGCCTTCGGCTTCCGCTGCATCCAACGCCGCCAGCAGGCGCGTGGCCAGATCGCCGCGCGTCTGCTCGTAGGCTTCGGCCATGGCGTCCCACACGGTCGCCCGCTCCATCAGGTTGGCTTGAACCGCGTAGCCCTCGCCCGTGCGATGACCCGCCGCCGCAATACAGCGCGCTCCGGTGTGCACAGCCACATTGCCGTGCACGTCCACCATCGCCACCTGGCGCTGCTCCTGCTGTGGGTCGGCAACCAGAAGCGCGGCCAATGCCTGGGGCGCCGTCTTGCCCGCCTTCATCAGCGCCAGACCGAGCGGGCCGTAGGAGATTTCCACAAAGGATTGGGTGGCGACGGCGCCGACGCCTGCTTCCAGCCAGGGAACAGCAATCCCGACGCCAAAGTAGTGTGACTGCACTGCGACGCCGAGCTGACCCGCCATCGGGTCAAGCGCCACAATAGAATAGGTGTGGGCAAGCTGAGGCATGCTCATTCCTCCACAGCACGGGACTGGCGCCGGTAACGAAAGTCGCAGCAGGCGGCGCCACCCATGATTGTTTGCGTGCGCGTCAATTCGATGGCCGGGTTGAAGCCTTGAATCAGCGCACCATCGCGGTTGCACGACAGCACAGCGCCCAATTCCGGGATGCCGAGCGCCCGGTAAAGTTCAGCATAGCGGCAGCGGGTGACGTTGAAGTTGAACTGCTCCTCATCCTGGGCCAGTACCTCGATCTCCAGCGCGTTGTCTTGCGTCCAGAAGCGCAGCGAATCGGCAAAGGCGACCAGCGAGTTATCACCCATGCTGTCGGCCAACGCCGCGCCTTGCGTCTGCGCGATGCGGATGATGGCGTCACGGACGACGTCAATCACTGCGTCGCGGCCAAAAGCCTCACCCAGGGCATCGATGATCGGCGCCAGGATACGCGCCTCCACCTCGCGACGGGTGAGAACGCCGATGCGAGCATTGAGTGTGTCGGGGGGCGCCACAGCCGGCGCGACGGACGTTGATGCGGATAGGGTTGTACTCATGTTCAATGGCTCCGGTTCATAATACGCCAACAGCAGCGTCACGATGCTGGCGTCAGAATGTGGCCCTCCGTCACACTGCCGTAGACCTGTTGACGCGCCGGCCCATGCTGCCAGGCATAGTAGGCGACATAGGCGCAGGTAATGGCATCTAGCATCTCTTCCAACTCTTGCAAGGCTCGACCGCGCCGCTGGCTGGCGTCAAGCGAAGTCACTGTCTCCAGTCCCGTCAGCGGTGGATCGGCGTAGCGCAGGTTGGCAAGGAGTTGCTGGTAGCGGGCAAACTCGGCGGCGATGAGAGTCGGTGTGCGTCCGGGCTTACGTTTGTATTGGAGTGTGCGCGGCAAGTTAAACAGAATGACATGAGCAGGATGTGGGAAGACCTCGCAAATGTAGCGACCATCGCCCTGGTGTGGGATCGGCGCACACTCGCGGCAGCCGAAGCGTTCCGTCAACCGTGCAACCAACGCTTCGCCGCGCACAACGCCATTGTGCGCCAGCAAAGTGCGGTTCGCCGGATAGGCGCCGGCGCCCACCCTACCCCATGCCAACGACACCTCGTGATCGGCGCGGCGACGCCCGGTGACGTTGGGCACACGCAAGGGTGCATCGACGGCGATCACGGCAGGTGCGCCCGGCGGCAGATAATCGGCGATAAAGGCTTCGATGGCGGCGTCATCGGTGAGGAGGCCGGTCGCCGCCACCAGCGCGCCCGCGCTGATCACAGCGCCGCCGGTGCGATTGCGCTCGCTCCAAGCCAAATCCAGACCGATGAAGACCGGTGACGACATGACAGGCAGTCCTACGTTTGGGGCGCCGCTCAGGTGCGGAGGCCTGAGCTGTCAATCGTAGTCAACTCAATGAGATTGCCAAAGGGGTCGCGCACAAAATAGCGCGGGCGATCCGGAATCGGCACATCGGCAGCCACCTTGACGCCCGCATCGATCAGCCGCAGCCGCAGCACTTCGACATCTTCCACCGCCAGGCAAAAGTGCCGCCCGGAAAGGTCTTGCCCTAAAGGCTGCTCCACAAAGATATGCAGTTCGCTGGCGTCGCCGATCTGAAACCACAGCACACCGAGACTCTGCAAGGAGTCTGGCGGTGTTATCTCCACCAGACCGAGCAGATCGCCGTAGAAAGCACGGGCGGCGTGGTCTGTGTCAGGCGGACGGGCAATGGCGACATGTTGTAGACGTGCGTTCACACTGTTTTTCCCTGCAAGGCAAATGGCAGGCTCAACGCCAGGTGAAGGTGCGGACAGCGCTGGGCTGACTGACGGCCTCCACAAGTGCGCGCCCTTCGGCGTTGCGATTCACTCGCACCACAGAAACAAGCCAGGCGTAGTCGGCAGCCTCGCCTTCGCCAGGCGCCAGCGCAGCTTCAAGGCGAAAGCCAGCCTGTTTTGTCCATGCCGGCGGCAACTTGCGAGCGGCCAAATTGCGCGGCAATATCTGGAGGACGAACCACTCGTTGGCCGCCAGCGCGTCCGCGCCATCCCAGGCAAAGTTGACCGGATCGGTGCGCGCGATGGTCGCGCCTTCTTCGGGCGCACGCAGGCGCGGCGCGGCATAGCCGGCGCCTGACGCCTCTGGCACGGCGTCAGGCGCAACCGCCAATGCTTCTGGCGGCGCACCGAGCAAGGGCAACAGCAGGGTGTCGTCGGGCTGCAAGAACTCACCTGCCGCCAGTTTGTTGGCGCTGAGCAATTCATCCACCGTTGTGCCAAAGGTGATGGCGATTGTGCTGAGCGTATCGCCCGACTTGACCACGTACTCGAAGTTAGTAGCCGCTGCACTCGACTGGGCGGCGGCGCTATCACGCAGCACCGGAATGACCAACTCATCGCCCGCACGGATCAACTCGCTGGTCAGGTTGTTGGCGCGCTGAATCTCCTCCACCGACACGTCGTAATCAATGGCGATGGATAGCAACGTTTCCCCGCTTTCAACCACATGGCGAATGAGCAGCGTCTCCTGTACGATCGGCACTGGCGTGGGCGTTGGCGGCGGCGTGGCAGTGGGCACGGGGGTGGCAGTCGCCGCCATCAACGGCACACTGGTGGGCAGAATGGCTTGCACGACATCCGCTTTGTCGGCCTCTTGCACCGATGATTCTGTGCCGACGCGCCACCAAAAGACCAGCACGGCGAGTACAGCAATGACCAGCGTCACGTCGATCCAGGAAAAACGACGCTGTCCCTGCGCCTGGTTGCGCAAGTCGTAGCCGCACATGAAACAACTTTCAGCGTTGCGGGCGACGCGCGTGCCACAATTTGGGCAGCGCCGTTCGGCAACGCTCGGGGCAATTCGTTCTTGAGCCATCGCAGGCGATTATAGCATGATTTCCCAGCAGCGGGGTAAGTGGAATGCTTACAGAGCATGTCAGCAAAGCGATCAACAAAAAAGGATCGCGCTTTGCACGATCCCTTTTTGACTGTCCTCAATTTGGCTGCGCTTCAGCTCATCCGCCGTTGGCAGCATTTTGTTGCAGCAGATACGCGATCAGGTCTGCCAGTTCCTGCTTGGAGAGCTGTTCTCCATAGTTCGCCGGCATCACGCCGTTGGGGTAGTTCGGCACCACAAAACTGCTTGGGTTGACGATGCTGTGATAGATATAGAGCGCCGGACTCTCGCCAGGGACGCGACTGACTGCTGTATCGCCGACATGATACCAGGTCGGCCCAGTCATGGTCACTGCCGGGTCAAGGCCATGGCAACCAACACATCCTCGCGCCAGCGCAATCTGGGAGCCATTATCAGGATTCGCCACTGCCAGCGCCGCCGCCACATCTTCAGGCAATCCCGCCGTGATCTGTTCTGGTGCGAGATCGGCCAGCTTTGGCGCTTCTGTGGGCGCCGCCACAACCACTTCGTTGCCAGCTTCCAGAGCGGCTAGTTGCTCACCCAGTCGCGGTGAAATCAGTAATTCTCTGGCATTCGGTGCACAGGCAGCCAACGCCAGCGCCATCACAAACAGGGAGGCGACTAACCAGGCAATGGGTCGCACTCGATTCGACTTCATGCAGACCTCCCACATCGTTGGGAATGATGTTGCTCTCTCTGAACGCAGAGAGGATTCAATGGAATACAATTTTAGGTAGTCTAGCACACTCAGAGAGTGGCGGCAATTTGCAGCGGTGTGAGATGATCACTTTCGCGTCACTTTTATGCATCGATCATGGTGCACACCGGTCACAAGTCGAAGCCGGATCGGTCAGGCGTCGTCTGGTTTGGCGTGCACATCTCGGATATGCTACCGTGTGACTCGCCCTTTGCCCTATATTCAGAAGAGGAGCCGACGATGAAACTTTCACGCTGTTCACTTGTGTTGGCGCTGGTGACGCTGTACAGCATGGGCGGCGTTCCACCGGTTGCGGCGGCGCCGGTGCGTCCGTATCTCGGTGACGTCTACCTCCCACTGGTCACACGCTCCGGCATCCAGCCTCCTGTGCTCAAGTGGCAACGCGGCGGCTGTTTCAGCTCCTGGTGCGAGACGGGTTGGTACGCGTCACCAGCGGTGGCCGACCTGGATGGGGACGGTAGCGCCGAAGTGATCGCCGCCGCCTACGACCTGGTGATCCTCGATGGGGCAACGGGCGCGCTGGAACAGCGTGCGGACAACGGCAGCCGCGCCTGGCCCGGCATCGTCGTAGCGGACATTGATGCACGCGGTGATCTGGAGATCGTGGTCGGACGCGGCGGCGACCAATTGACTGTTTACAACGCCGACGGCAGCGAACGCTGGACGCGCCACCCTTTCGGCGCCGGCGAAGTACGCACGCTCGCAGTGGCCGACATCGACAAAGATAATCAACTGGAACTTGTTGTCGGGCGCGCCGCTGGCGGTGCAACACGGCAACTAAGCGTCTATGAACCTGACGGCCACCTGCGCGACGGCTGGCCTGCCCGCCGCGATGGCGAACCGGGCTACGGCTGGGGCATGTACAACCAGAACGCAGCGGTGGCCGACCTGGACGACGACGGCTATGCCGAAATCATCGGGCCGACCGACACACACTATATTACGGCGCTGGATCGCGATGGCAACCAGCTCCCCACCCACAGCCGCTACAACCACTATAACCCACAGGGGCCGAAGGTGTGGAGCCAGGTCGGCGTGCACGTAGATGACGCCGTCGACCTGCGCGGCTATGCCAACTGCGGCGTCGAGCATCGCCCCAACTTCGCCAACAGTGCGCCGGTGATCGCCGACCTGAACGCCGACGGCGTGCGTGAGATCATCGTCGTGGGCAACGTCTACAACTGCGGCGCCGATCCGTATCAGAGCCTGTACGAGATGCCTTTTCTCTTCAACGCCGACCGCAGCCGTTGGCAGGCAAGCGGTTTTGACTGGACAGCGCTCCCGACGCCGGATGACGCCGCCGCGCCGCTGAGCGAGGATTACAACGTCATCGAGTCGGCGCCACCCAACCCGGTGATTGCCGACCTGGATGGCGACGGCTTTGCCGAGATTCTGCACGCGTCCTACGACGGACGACTACATGCCTGGTGGCTGGACAAAACCGAGCATGGCGCTTGGCCGCACTCGGTGTATGATCCAAGCGAAGGCTTCTATCGCTTCGCCTCCGAACCGGTGGTCGCCGACCTGGACAACAACGGCAGGGCGGAAGTTATTTTCACTTCGTGGCCGCAAAAGGGTGGGAATCGCGTTGGTAAGTTGCACATTCTCGATGCGTTGGGCGCGGTGCTGTATGTGGATGACTTGCCGGCTCCCTTCTCTGGCGACTGGAATGGCGGCCTGGCTGCGCCGACGCTGGCCAATCTCGACGACGACGCCGATCTCGAGATGGTAATCAACACTGTGCACAGCGGCGTCATCGCCTACGACCTACCGGGCACAGCGAATGCCCGCATCCTGTGGGGGACAGGACGCGGCGGTTATCTACGCAGCGGCGCGCCTTGACGGGCAGCTGTGGCGTTGGTTGCCTGCCCACTACCGGCGTCGTCTCGCTTTGCCATGAAACAACGCTGGCAGTGCGTTCCTTGCATCCGGTGCAATCTCAACGCAGCTGACTGCCTGAGCGCCAGGATTGGTGATGCCACAGTACGCTGGCCGTCACAGCCAGACTCAGCCGACGCCGGGGCCGGTTTGCATCGGTATCGGCCCCCAGATGAAAGCGCCTGTGCGGTCGATCAGCCCAAAGCCTGTTTCGTCCTGAACACGGGCTACGCCACCGCTGAACTGCTCGGCCATGAGGAAGCGCGGCTCGATCACCCACTGCCCGGTGCGATCGATGTAGCCCATTCGCCCATTTTCACCAACCGCTGCCAATCCTTCGGGGAAGGCATCCTGTCCCCAGAACTGATAGGTGTAGCTATCAAAGCGGGGAGGCACGATGAATGCGCCATTGCTCGCGATGAAGCCCCATTTGCCAGCCTGCACCACAGTGGCAATCCCTTCTTTGTCAAAGGGCTGCGCGCCGTCGAATTGAGCTTCAATGATCAGTTCGCCACTGGCATCGATGAAGCCGAACTTGCCATTCAACGCGACGGCGGCGCGACCGTTGTTAAAATCGACCGCCATATCGTATATCGGTGGAATGACCTGATGCCCCTGCGTGTCGATGTAGCCCATCTTGTCGCCGATCTGCACCCAAGCCAGCCCTTCATGGAAGCTGCCCGCCTGCACGAATTGCGGCTCGATCACAACGGCGCCCGACTTATCGATGAAGCCGACGCGATTGCCCGAAGTGAAACTAGCTAACCCCTCGCGGAAATCGGAGCCAAGTGCACCGGGCGCCTGGAACGCCACCTCGCCTGTCGGCGCTACGTAGACGCGCAACGCGCCATCCATGATACGGGCGACGCCATCTTGGAGGGTGAAGGCGGAATCAAATTGCGGTGCAATAACGAATGCGCCGCTGCGGTCGATGAAACCATATTCATCGCCGACGCGCGCAGGCGCCAGACCCTCTGCGCTGAAAGCCTGGGTTTCCAAGAATTGCAGCGGAATCTGCACCTGCCCATCCAGGTTGATGAAACCAGCCTGTTGATCCTGGACCACTGGCGCCAATCCCTCGGCGTAGTCATAGATTGCATCGTAGTGCGGTGCAACAATGACCTTGCCAGTGCGATCGATGACGCCATAGCGCATCAGAAACGAATTCGCTTCACTGACGCCAACCACAGCACGCCCCTCCGAGAATGGATTGGCGATGGCATAGGCTGGCTCCACAACCCAGGCGCCTGTAGCGTCGATATAGCCGAAGAGATAAGTGTTGTCACGCAACACGCCAACTGCAGCGCGTCCCTCCTGAAAAGGGCCGGCGCTATCAAATTGCGCTGCAATGACAACCTTGCCATCCCGGTCAATGTAGCCATAATTGGCGCCTATCCGTACAGCCGCCAAACCTTCGCTAAACTCGCCGGCATCGTCGTAGTTTGCAGGAATCACCAACGCGCCGCTGGCGTCGATAAAGCCAAACCGCGACGTGACATTGTCCGTAATCACCAGCGCGCGGGCATCGACGAATGGTCCGGCATAGGCAAATTGCGGCTCAATCACGATGGCGCCGGTTGTATCGATGTAGCCCATCTGGTCGCCAACGCGCACTGGCGCCAGCAGAGGCTGTCCAGATGGGGCGGCGGCGGCAAAACGACCAGCATCATCGAACTGAGCAGGGATAACGAGCTTGCCTTGTGTGTCGATGTAACCATATTTGCCGTCGATCTGCACCGGCGCCAGGCCAGCACTGAACTCGCCAAGCCATTCATATTGTGGTGCGACGACTATATTTCCCGTCGCATCGATCAGACCGTACTTGCCAGGCGCTGACAGGTAAGCCAGACCATCGCGAAAGAGCAACGGCGTCAGGAATTGCGGCTGAATCACGAGCGCGCCGGTGCGGTCGATGGCGCCCCACTTGCCATCAATCAGGACGCTTGCCAAGCCCTCGGTAAAACTATTGGCGCTTTCATACTGAGGCGCGACAACCTCTTCACCGGCGGCATTGACAAAGCCATATTTGCCATCGCGCTGCACCATGGCCATGCCTTCGACAAAGGCATCCGCATAATCGTATTGGAATGGCGTCACCACAGCGCCGGTCGCATCGACAAAGCCATACTTGCCGCTCTCGTCGTTGACAGGAAAGAGCGGAGAAACTACTGCCGGCGCCGTCGTATCCGCTTGCGCTACAGCAGCCGGTGGCGCGGCCGTCGGCGCGTCCGTCGTCGGCGGCATGGTTGCCTGTAGCACAGCCTCCGGCGGCGTGGCCGGCGGGGTGTTCGCCACTCCTGGCGGCGTCGACGCATTGCTACATCCCGACAGTAAGGTTGCCGCCATCAAGAACGGGAGAAATCTTTGCAACATACCAGGTCAATCCTTTCTCGGTTTGCCACGCGGCGCCTTGTGTATGCTCACACAAAGCGTTGGCGGTGGCCTCAATCAACGATACAAACTGTTGACGATGAGCGACTGAATTTGTTCCCGATGTTGTAGGGATGGGCGGCAACGTGGGCGCGCCGCGCATTGTGGCGCCAGGTCGCCCTCGGCGATCGCTTGCATTGCGCCACCACATGGCAGCCAGGGATAAAAAAGCCCCTCGGCGCTGGCGGGCGCCGAGGGGCATGATGGATCGTGTTCTCTACTTCAGCTCGTTGCGCGTATAGCCCAGAATCTCGCGGGCGACAATCAATGTGTTGATCTGCCCGGTGCCTTCGTAAATGTCATTGATCTTGGCGTCGCGCATCCACTTCTCAACTAGGAACTCAGTGCTGTAGCCGAGCGGGCCAAGGAGTTCAACCGCCTTCTGCGTGATCATCGTGACCGCGCGCCCTGCTTTCGCTTTTGCCATCGACGACTCAAGCTTGTTCTCTTGGCGCGCATCGAGCAAAGCCGTTGCCTTGAGCGTGAGCAACCACGCAGCGCGGAGCTGCGCTTCCATCTCCAGCAAATCCGCCTGCACCGTTGAGAGCTTCCAACGCGGCTTGCCGTACTCCATCTTGACGCCTTCTTTCGCCAGGGTGTCGCGCGTGAACTCAAACGCCGCACGCCCGATGCCAATGGCGCTTGCCGCCACGATCGGGCGGGTCGAGTCGAAGGTCTTCATGGCGCCCTTGAAGCCCTTGGCGCCAACGCCGGTCTGCACTTCGGGGTCGCCCAGGATGTTGTCCGCCGGAATGCGCGCGTTGTCAAAGATGATCGTCGCCGTGTCGCTGGCGCGAATACCAAGCTTATGCTCCACTTTGGCGATGATCACGCCTGGTGTGCCCGCCTCCACAACAAAAGGCTTCATGCCGGCGCGCCCGGCCTTCTTGTCAACCGTCGCCCAAACCACGACCATGCCGTCGGATTCCTCCAGCGCCAGCTTGCCATTGGTGCAGAAAATCTTCTGCCCGTTGATGATCCACTCATTGGTGGCCGGGTCGAAGGTGGCAGTGGTCTGGATGTTGCCGGTGTCGGAGCCGGCCTGCGGCTCAGTCATCGCCATAGCGCCCCACTTGGGCGGACCTTCGGTGTAGCGCGTCAGGAAACGCTCGATCTGTTCGGCTGTGCCAACCGCCTGGATTGCAGCGCCGCCTAGCGCCCCGCCAGGAATGCAAAGATAGATGCCGGCGTCGCCCCAGCTGAGCATCTCTATCATGTGCACAAGCGTCATGTTGGCGATGCTCTCCCGCCCCTCGCTGGCAACGTCCTCGGCAGGCGGCGCCTCGAGCACAGCGACCCCGCCGTGATGTCCGTTGGACTTGACAGTCTCGGCGGCGGCTTTTTTCTTGGCCGCGCGCGCTTTGGCAGCGGCAATGTTGGCGCGCTCCATCTCCTGCATTTGCGGCAACATCATATTCACGTAGCGCCAGGGGCGTTCATGTTCATTATCGTCAAGCCGGCGACTATCCGGACGCATGGCATGTTCCGCAACGATCTGGACATTGCGCAGTTGCTTCTCGATTGCTTCGGGCATCTTAAATTCGATTGCCATAGTGGGTTCCTCTTTCGCTGGTTGCTGATTACGCTACGACTGCGCCGTCCATCGTGACAAAGCCGCGCCCATTGCGCAGCCACAACTCGACCGGGTGCTCACGGATGTAGCCATGCCCGCCCAACACCTGTACGGCGCCATCGGTCACTTCGAGCACCATCTTGTCAGCGTACTGCTTGGCAAGCTGCGCCGACTTGGCGGCATCCTCACCGTTATCGAACTTGTAGGCAGCTTCCCACACCATCAGGCGCGTGGCCTCGATCTCGATGCGCATGTTGGCAAGCATAAAGGCAATGCTCTGCCGGTGAGCGATTGGCTCCCCAAAGGCCACCCGCTCTTTGGCATACGCAAGCGCATATTCGTAGGCAGCGCGTGCCAGCCCCACCGCCAGCGCCGCCAGTGTGATGCGGCTGAGGGTAAGCAACTTCTGGATACGGATGCCCTTCAGCCCACCCAGACGGTTAGCTTTGGGCACCGTCACATTCTCGAACTCGACTTCATACATCTCCAACGCCTGAATGCCCATCAACTTGACGCGCTTGCCGATCTTGATGCCGGGCGTGTCGGCAGGCACGATGAATGCCTGCGTAGCGCCGTTTTCCTGCGCATAGACAAGAAAGATTTCCGCCTGTTTTGCCAACGGCACATAGGTTTTCTTGCCGTTGATAACAAAGTTCTCGCCCTCCTTGACGGCTGTGGTCTGGAGTTCCGCCGGATCGAACTGGATCACCGGCTCGACCAACGCCGCCGTTGCACGTGGAAACGCATCGCCGCAGAAGCGCGCCAGATACTGCTCCTTTTGCTTGTCATTGCCGAATTGTGCGATCGGGATCGCAAAGAGGTTGGGCGTCAACAAGTGCAAGGTGATGCCCAAATCGCCCCATGCCATCTCTTCCAGGTACAGGGCGCTGGTCAATGCCGAGTATTCCCCATAACCACCATATTGGGCATCGATGAAACCGGGCAACAAGCCCAGCTCCCAACCCGTCTGCACCACCTTTTCCGGGATGTGTTTAGATTCTTCCGCCTCGCGGTAGACAGCGCGCAGATTCTTCTCGGCGAACCGACGCACAGTGTCCACCAACATCTTCTGTTCAGATGTCATGTCGAACGAGTACATAGCAGCTCCATTCAGGAAACTAGACGGCACGCGCCTGGTTCTATGTGAACGCTCAGCGGTTGCCGTCGAACTTGCCACATGTCAATGCAGGGATTGCAGTTGTAGCGTAGATTCAACTTGTTGTGCATCGGTTGTGATCTGGTTGAACAATGTTGAGCGAGCGCACCTGCATTGGTCGCCGTGCTATTAGCAGTCGCCTGCAATTTCAGCCTTCGCGTGCGGTCGATTACAATCGCCACAATGAGCGATCAACCACGCACGCGAGCAACGCCCACTACTGCGCCACACCTGCGCATCGCCCTCGTCCACGACTGGCTGAATCAGATGGGCGGCGCCGAAAATGTCCTTGAGGAGTTGGTGCAGCTTTTCCCTGGCGCACCGATCTTTACCAGCATTTACGACCGCCCGTCGATGCCACCTGCGTATCAGACATGGGATATCCGCACGAGCTTTATGCAGCGGCTACCCGGCGTCGCTCACCACCATCAGAAGTATCTGCCGGTTTACCCGCTGGCCTTCGGCAAAACCGACCTGAGCGACTACGATCTTGTCCTCAGCAACAAGAGCGGCTTCTGTCATAGCGTCCGCACCGACAATGGCAGGCGCAAGGCGATGCATGTCTGTTACTGCCTGACGCCGACGCGCTTTCTCTGGCTCTTTGATCAGTACCGCGAACGCGAGCAGATCAACCCGGCGTTGGGGGCGCTGTTGCAGCCGATGTTGGCGCAACTGCGACGCTGGGATTACGCCGCCGCACAACGTGTCGATCACTTCATCGCCATCAGCAGCGAAATCCAGCGCCGCATCCGTGACATCTACCATCGCGACAGCGTGATCATCCATCCGCCCGTGGACACCGACTACTTCCGCCCGGCGCAGCAGCCTACGGTTGGCGACTATTACCTGGTCGTCGGGCGGCTGATCCCCTACAAACGCATCGACCTGGCGATCAAAGCCTTTGCCCACTTGCCGCAGGAAAAGCTGATCGTGGTTGGTGAGGGGCGCGACCGGGCGGCGTTAGCGGCGCAGGCAACGCCCAATGTCACCTTCACTGGCCGGCTGCCCCGCGCACGGGTGCGAGAACTGCTGCAGGGTTGCAAGGCATTCCTTTTTCCCGGACTGGAGGACTTCGGCATTGCGCCCGTCGAGGCGTTGAGTGCAGGGCGCCCCGTGATCGCCTTTGCTGGCGGCGGCGCTCTCGACACCGTGATGCCCGGCGAAACCGGCGAACTTTTTCCCGCGCAGACGGCGGCGAGCCTGTTGTCGGTGCTGCAAAATTTCGACCCACACGCCTATCGGGCGGATGCATGTCGGGCGCAAGCGGAGCGCTTCAGCATCACTACATTTCGGCAAAAACTAACTGCGCACCTGAACGCGCTGTTGGGGCGCCCTGTAGTATAATGACGGCGGTCAGATCGTGGCATGGAGTTGCCGGAGGAAACGTCAGGGCGATATTCAGCCTGAGCGAACGTAACGGCAAAATGTACTCATCTCACAGAGCTTCGAGTGATAAATGGAATTACGTGAACATTGGGCGATTCTGCGACGACGTTGGTGGTTGCCGATCGCTTTGACCGTGCTGGTAGCGTTGTTGAGCCTGCTCCAATTGCGCCCCTGGCAGTCTGCAGCGCCAAACTACAGCGCCACCATGCGCCTGCTGGTGGGGGTGCTGCCCGCCGCCGAACAAGATGGCACCGCCTACGATCCGCGCTATTATGCCTGGTTGACGAGCGAATACCTGGTGGATGATTTCACCGAGGTCGTGCGTAGCCAGTTGTTCGCTGCCAACGTCAGTGCGCGGCTGCAGGCGCAAAACATCGTCGTGCCACCCGGCGTCATTCAAGCCAGCGCAGCAACAGGCAAGTTGCACCGCATCATCACCTTGAGCTTTACCTGGAGCGACGCCACGCAATTAGAAGCGATCGCCCAGGCGGCGGCAGCGGAGCTGGCTGAAAACACCCCCTTCTATTTCCAGCAACTTGGCACAAACCACGCCGGCGTGACCCTGATCGATGGTCCGTCGATCAGCGCAGTGGGTGGCGGCGTGCGCGCACAGATCGAGCTGCCACTGCGCGTTTTGCTTGCATTCCTGGTTGGCATTGGACTGGTCTACCTGCTCCATTATCTGGATGACACCGTCCGGTCTGCAAAAGATATGGAGGAGATGGGGTTGTCAGTAATTGGCGAGATTCCACGCGTCAGGCAGTAGACCAGCTGACCACCCCGCTGTGGGAGTTGGGCCAGGAGTCGAGTGGCCGTCCCTTACGGGCAATAGACGCTGTCAGTGTGGGCGTATCGCGTCATCCATGTCGGCTGATTATACACGACGTAGTAGTGCTTCCAGAAGCGAATCTTACCAGAGGCGGAGGCGCCAGCATACTCCCATAAATTCCAAAATGTACTGCTGCGCTGAACGCGAATAGGATAGGTGGTCTGGCACCCCCACGGATGCGGTGGCGCCGACGCGATGGCGCCTGAAGGGTTGACAATCAACATCGACAACAATACCAAAGCAACTAACAAGTAAAATCGCAAAAACCTGCGCATCTGCAACTTCTCCTGCGAACGTTCACATCCAGTGCTCAGCATAGCATCTGATCAGACCGTGTACAAACCGTTAGTGAAGGCATCGAACACTTTTTGTGTCTTGAAGTCAACCGGAATTTCAGCCGCTCGAATTGACTTTGCCGGTGAACAAAGTTATGCTGTAGCACGTTTATTGGTCGCCAGGCGACGTTGTGATCTTGCCGGTGTTACGCCGTTGTAGTGTCAGCCTGGAAACCACAGCCTGGACACCAGTAGTAGGCGCAGGTTGCGAATAGAGACATAGAAACGAGATCAATCGCCAATGTCTGCCCGTGAATACCTTCTGATATTGCGCAAATATGGATGGATCGTCGTCGTTGCCGTCGTGCTGGCGGCGTTGCTGGCATTTACGATCAGCAACTTCCAAAAGAAGCTCTACCAGGCGACGGTCGAAGTCAGCACAGTGCCGGCGCGCGCGGACTGGGGACTTGGCAACACCGCCAAAGACCTGATGCGCAACTTCACGGCCAACCTCAAGACGCCAGAAGTCGCCGCCCGCGTCATTGCCCGCCAGCAACTCGACATGAACCCCTACGACTTGCTGGCGAACACGCAGATCGAGCCAGATTCAAGCACATTCACGATCAAGATGCAGGTGCGCAACGCCGACGGCGAAGTCGCCAAATTAGCTGCGCTCGGCTTTGCCGACGAATTCCTGGAGGAGCGCACCGCCTATTACGCGCAACAAGACAAGCGCGATCAGATCGAGGTCAAGATTCGCAGCCGCGACATCGGTTATAGCCAGGTGCAACCCCAGCCCCTGCTCAACGCCGTGGCGGGCGCCGTGCTCGGCTTGCTGCTGGGCATCGGCATCGTCCTGCTACTGACATGGCTGGAAGCCGATCTGCTGCGCACGCCGGCGGCGGTCGAGCGTGCGCTGGGTATGCCGGTGCTGGGCGCTATCCCACGCAGCAGCCGTCGCGAAGCAACGCAACTAGAGCCACAACCTGGCCGCGTCGGTGCGCCCAAGACCGCCTGATTTTATGCCAATTTTGGACAGTGGACACGCAGAGTTGCGCAAAGATGAAGTGCGCCGACGCCCTTGTACAACTCGCATCCAGCATGTAGTGTAGAGCCGCATCATCCGCGTGAAGCTGTCTGACTTGCGTCACTCGCGTGCCTCGAACAACTTGCTACCGCTGGCGCTGCTTGCGCTGGCGGTTTTGCTGTACGCCGCCTATTTCAGCCATCTGACCTTGCTACGCTATCACGCGTTTGAGGCGCGTGCGCTGGACATGGGCAATCTCAACCAGACGATCTGGAACACGGCGCACGGTGATTGGTTCCGCCTCACCAACCAGGAAAGTGACCTGACCAACCGTCTCGGCTATCACGTCGAGCCGATCCTGCTGCCGATTGCGCTGCTCTATCGCATCCACCCTACGCCAGAACTCCTGCTCGTACTGCAGGCGGTGGTCGTGGCGCTGGGTGCGATCCCGCTGTTCGCCCTGGCGCGCCGACGTGGATTAGGCGACTGGCTGGGGCTGGTCCTTGCCCTCGCCTTTCTGCTCAACCCAACGATGCAGGCGGCCAACTGGCTAGAATTCCATCCCGTGACCCTGACGCCAACGCTGTTGATGACGGCTTTCTACTTTCTCATCGCCGGACGCACGGGCTGGTTCGCGCTGTTCGCCCTCCTGTCAGCAAGCTGCAAGGAAGAAATCGGCCTACTTGTCGCTATGATGGGTCTTTACGCGTGGCTGGCGCTGCAACGTCGGCGCCTGGGCGTCATGACGATACTGCTGGCGGGAGGGTGGTCACTGCTGGCGGTGCTTGGCATTCAAAACGCAGTGGCTGGCGGCAACATTCACTGGGGTCGTTACGCCTATCTGGGCGCAACGACAACGCAAAAGCTCATCACGCTGGCAACGCGCCCTGATCTGGTCCTGACGCAACTGGGCGAAGCCAACGTCGGGCGCTATTTCTTTGAGCTGTTGCTGCCGGTTGGCTTTACGTCGCTGCTGGCGCCGGAGGTGCTGCTGCTGGCGTTGCCCTCACTGGCCATCAACCTGCTGGCCGACTTTGCGCCGATGCACCAGGTCACGACATTGATCTATGCTGCACCAGTGCTGCCCTTTGTGATGCTGGCGGCGGTGATGGGCGTGGCGCGCGTTCATGACAGAATCAGGAATAACAAGAAGGGTCGAGCGCGGATAGCGCAGATTGAACCGCTGGACGCTGCTCAAAATCTGCGGTCAGTCGCGTTTCATTGGGTTGTTGCCATCATCGTACTCGGCGGCGCACTGATCGGTCAGCGGCTGTGGGGCGTGCTGCCAGGGAGTGGCCATCATCTGGCGTTGACAGAGACAGCGCATCATCGTCGCGCCCAGGCTGTGATTGCGCAGATTCCCCCCGATGCAGTGGTGTCGGCGCAAGACCGGCTCAACCCGCATGTCAGTGGGCGCCGCACTCTCTACATCTTCCCGCGCGTGGACGACGCCGACTACGTGCTGCTTGATGTCACTGGCCCGGCTTGGCCGCAACATCCGAGCGACCTGAAGCGCAGCGTCGAGGAATTGCTGGCAAGCGACTTTGGCATCGCTGCTGCGCTGGATGGCTATCTGCTCCTGCAACGGGGGGCAACCAACAAGACGCTGCCGCCGGCATTTTTCACGGCCTGGGATACACCGGATGACGCCATGTTGGATGACGGATTTACGCCGACAACGGTAGTTTTTGGCGACGAAACAGACGCGGTGCTGGCGCTGCGCGGCTATCGTGTCGCAACGGACCGTTACGGCGAGCTGGTGGTTACGCTGCTGTGGGAAGCGCTGCGCCCTGTGGCGGAGGACCTGCGCGTCTACGTGAGCTATCTCGACCGCGAGTTGCAGACGCTGCACGATAGCCGCTTTTATCCGCCCGCAGCATCACTGTGGTATCCTACAACGTTGTGGACGCCAGGGAAGCCGGTGCTGATACAGACGTTGCCATGGACGCTGGACACCGACCACTTCGTGTTGGGCGTGGGCGTCTACAGCGGCGAGACAGGTTGGGAGGAAGGCAGACGTCTGACCGCACAACAGGTGGAACCGACGCTGCCACGCCTCGAAGGGGGCAGCCTGGTGCGATTGGGTGGTTTTACGGCAGGGGCGGATGCCGCGGCGTGGCAACAGGTTGCTCCGAGCATGGGCACGCCATCACAGCCATTCGACGCCGCATTTGAAGGCGGTCTACGGCTGGCAGGCGCAACGTTGCCTGCCACAGCCCGCCCACAGACGACGTTGCCGGTTTCACTGTTCTGGCGCGCCGACGCACCGCCGCCAGCCGACTACTCGGTCTTTGTGCAGGTGCTCGATGCCAACGGCGCCAACATGGCGCAGTGGGATGGCGCGCCGGCAGACGCGGTGAGCAGACTGCCGGCGACGAGCTGGCCCACCGCCTGGCAGGGAGCGCAGCAACTGGCAGTGATGCTGCCAGCAACGTTACCACCGGGTGAATACACCGTCATCGTCGGTATGTATGACTGGCAAAGCGGCGCACGCCTGTCGGTGGGAAATCGCGACCATGTAGAGATTGGAAAGGTGGAGATTGAGAGATTTGGGGGCTGAAAGAGATTTGGAGACTGAGAGACGATCATGTGCTTACGCAATTGTTGATGGCTAGATTGTGGCATGATCTCCATCTCAGCATCTCGCTACCGCCGAATCTCTGGATATTTCAAGGAACTGACCATGAATCTGATAACGCTGACTGAACCACAGAGCGCAATTGCCGAAGCCTACCAGAGCCTGCGCACCAGCCTGGAATTTTCGAGCCTGGAGAAACCGGCGCGTTCCATATTGATGGCTGCTGTGGATGGAAGCATCGACAAAACCGCAGCGATCGCTAACCTGGCCGTGGTCATGGCGCAGGCCGGCGACCGCGTGATTCTGGTCGATGGCGACCTGCGCCAACCGCGCCAGCACGAAATCTTCGGCGTCGCCAACACGAGCGGGCTGGCGCAGTGGCTGGAGAGCGGCGGCCCGGCGCCATTGCAAAAGACCACCATCGACAGATTGTGGGTGCTGCCGGGCGGCCCAACGGTCAGCAATCCAGTGGCATTGCTCAGCACCAGACGCCTGGGCGAGCGGCTGACGGAGCTGACAGGCATGGCAGACTACGTGCTCATCGATGCGCCGCCGCTGTTAAAGGTCACCGACGCCGCCCTGTGGGCAAGCCAGGTCGATGGCGTCGTGATGCTGGTCAACGGCGGTCACACCAAAAAAGACGAGGCGCAGCGGGCGAAGGGAATTTTGGCGCGCGTGCAGGCAAATCTGCTGGGCGCCGTGTTGCTGAATGCAGAATAACAAAGGAAGCAGCAAATGAAGGGTCTCATTCTCAGCGGCGGCAAAGGCACACGCCTCTATCCCATCACGTTCAACCGCGCCAAACAATTGGTGCCGGTCGCCAACAAGCCGGTGCTCTTCCGGGTCATCGAAGCGATCAAAGAGGCAGGCATCGATGAAATTGGCATCGTCATCGGGGACACTGGCGCCGAAATTCGCGAGGCGGTCGGGCACGGGCGGCGATGGGATGTCAATATCACCTACATTCCCCAGGAGGCGCCGCTGGGGCTGGCGCACGCCGTCAAGATCAGCCAGGATTTTCTGGGCGACGAACGCTTCGTCATGTTCCTGGGCGACAATGTCATCCAGGGCGGCATTAGCGGACTGATCCGCCAGTTTGCCTCCAGCACGTGGAACAGTCAGGTCGTGCTCACGGCCGTGGACCAGCCGCAGCACTATGGCGTGGCGGAGTTGGATGAGCAGGGCAGGATCAAGCGGCTGGTCGAGAAGCCGCGCAATCCGCCGAGCAACTTGGCGCTGGTTGGCATCTACATGTTCGACCACAACGTCTTCACCGCCGTCAACAGCATCAAACCCAGCTGGCGCGGCGAATTGGAAATCACAGACGCGATCCAGTGGCTGGTCGAGAATGGCTACGCCGTGCATCCTTATATCCATCGCGGCTGGTGGATCGACACCGGCAAGCCCATCGACATGCTGGAGGCCAACAACCGCGTCCTGGCTGAAATTGAACACAAGGTCGAAGGTTATGTCGACCGCGATAGCAAGATCGACCACCTGGTCACCATCGAGCGTGGCGCCGAGATCATCAACAGCGTGATTCGCGGCCCTGCGATCATTGGCGAGGATACGCGCATCGTCAACAGCTATGTCGGCCCCTTCACCAGCATCTTCCACCACACCCTGGTGGAGGACAGCGAAATTGAGCACAGCATCGTGCTGGATCATAGCCGCATTGTCGGCATCCCCAGCCGCATTGAGGACAGCATCATTGGTCGCGATGTGGAGATCACCTATAGCCCGATCAAGCCCAAAGCGTACAAGATGACGCTGGGCGACCACTCGCGGGTCGGGTTGCTATAGTCAAAGTGAGTGGCGATCTGGTGCAAACGCCGACGACAACCGCAGTCTCGATTCCGGCATTGGCGGCCGCCCTGTGCGCCTGGCAGCGCGGCGCGCCGGTTATCGCCAGCGCGGAAGCCCTGCAGTCACCCCTGCTCGCCCCCATGTATCGCCTGGCCACCGGCAGCCTGGACGCCGAGGCGCACGCTGCCGCCCAGCTTGTCAGCGAAGTAGCAGAACGGCTGCGTCGCCTACCACGCGCGTATGGTGAGTGGCGCACCTTTGAACCTGGCCCCTATTTCGACCTGACGCCAGCACAAGTTCGCCTGTTGACACGCGTCACCGAGCGCGTTGCCACTGTACACGTTATTTTTTATGTCGATGCGTTATTACCCGCTTTTCAGGCCACCCAAAGTTACGCCGCCCGCTTTGCCGTCAACAGCGGCAGTGCAGAACATAGCGACATGGTCTCCGCAACGTTGGCGTCACATTGGCGGCGTATGGTGGCGATAGTGGATGCCGCCCGCGCGCGCTTGCGCCATGACGTCGACTTTCTGGCGCTCAGCGCCGCCAGCGGGGAGCAGGAACGTTGGGCAGCCCGCCAGCGTCTGAGTGAGACGAGCAGCGGGTGGCCATGGTGCGCAAAGAAAGATCATCGCTTTCCGTCGCTCACGCTATCCATCGACTTTCCGCTGCCTGCTTATCGACAACCTGGACGCAAGCAGCGCCTGCGCCGCACCTGGCAACGACGCTTTGGCATGCCCGCTGATATGGATGTAGACGCCTGATCGCCTGACAAATCCGGTGAAAGCGTCTGACGATTCGCCAACAACCGAAACATTTTTGAGGAGCATAACATGCAAAATCTATTAGTCACTGGAGGCGCCGGTTTCATCGGCTGCAATTTCGTCCGCTATCTGCTAGACAGGTATCCAACGTACACTGTTGTCGTTTATGACAAGCTAACCTACGCCGGACGGCTGGAAAACCTCCAGGACATCCAGGCGAAGCATGGCAGCCGGCTGCGCTTCGTGCACGGCGACATTTGCGACGCCTCGGCGGTGGATGGCGCCGTGCGAGCGTACAAGATCGACACCATCGTAAACTTCGCTGCCGAGACGCACGTCGATCGCAGCATCATGAACCCGGACGCCTTCATCCAGACCGATGTCTACGGCACCTATGTGTTGCTTGAAGCGGCGCGCAAGGCAGGCAACCTGCGCTATCACCAGATCAGCACCGACGAGGTCTACGGCCATATTCATGGCGACCACCGCAGCCTGGAGACCGACTGCATGGCGCCGCGCAGCCCCTACGCTGCCAGCAAAGCCAGCGGCGACCACATGGTCAACGCGTACTACATCACCTATGGCCTGCCGGTCACGATCAGCCGCGGCGCCAACAACATCGGCCCCTTCCAATACCCGGAGAAAGTGGTGCCGCTCTTTGTCACGAACGCGCTCAACGACATCCCCTTGCCGGTCTACGGCGACGGTAAGCAGATGCGCGATTATCAATACGTCATGGATCATTGTGCGGGCATCGACGTGGTGCTGCATGAAGGCAAGATCGGCGAGACCTACAACATCGGCACCGGCAAAGAGATGACCAATCTGGAGATGGTCGAAATTCTGCTTGACGAGCTAGGCAAGCCGACCACTCTGATCCAGCATGTCGAGGATCGGCAAGGTCACGACCGCCGCTACTGCATGAACGTCAACAAACTGATGGCATTGGGCTGGGAGCCGGAATACACGCACGAGCAGGCGATCCGCACCACTGTGCGTTGGTACGTCGAGAACCGCTGGTGGTGGGAACCGATCCGCAACGGAGAATTCAAGACCTACTACCAACAGCTGTACGGCAGTCGCAAAGTGATTGGATAGGCGCCAGCAGGCTGCACCGATGACGCACTTTGTGCTACATATCGTCCTCGATGCACAAGCAGGTTCGCTATGATTGTGCGCGCCGCCACCCCCGCCGACTCCACCACTGTCTACGCTCTGCTAGATCGCGCGCCCAGGCAGCGCGTGCAACTCGGCGCTGAGGATATCGCAACGGCGCTGGCGACGGATCACTGTCTGCTGCTCTATGCCGAAGAGCACGCTGCAGCGCCGCTATTGGCGCTGTTGATCACGGTGGCGGAGGTGCGCCCGCCCTCTTTACCCGCGGCCGCGCCGGATCGCATCTATGTGCGCGGCGTCGCCTTTCACGCATCCTGCTCCCCCACGACCGGCCTGCAACATCTACTGCGGGCGTTTGCCACGCGTGCGATGCGAAATCCGCATCCGCACCAATTGATCGCCTACGGCGGCGAGGGCTGGCTGGATCGTGCACTGCGCGACGCGGGCATGCATCTGGCCGACCGCGTGCAATTCTTTGCATTGGAGCGCTTGCAGCAGCGCACATGGTCGGCGCCAGCTCCCGCGATTGCGATTGCCCGCACCATCCGCAATGCAACTCCCGCCGATCTGACGCCGCTGGCGCATCTCGACAGCCAGACCTTCGACCCGCTCTGGCATTACTCGCAACGCCATTTGCAGGATGCGCTTCTGCAGGGACCGCTCCTGGTCGCTATTGCTGGCGAGGAGCTGATTGGCTACATCGCTTTACAGTTCGAGCAGGCCACCTGCACGATCGCGCGCCTGGCTGTGCATCCGCAACATCAGGGACGAGGTTACGGACGCGCCTTACTGCTCGCCGGGCTGCAACTGGCGCAACAGTGGGGGTGCAGCCGCGTACTCCTCAACACACAGGCAACCAATCACCGTTCGCAGCAACTCTACCGCAGTCTGGGCTTTCGACCGACCGGTGAGTCATTCGCCGTGTTTGTATTGGACCTGCCTGACCCCCTATCGCCCCCGGCAGTCACGGAGCACGCGGCATGATCAACAACGAACCTACCTTGCTGCGCCGGTTGCGCATTGTGCTGGTTTTGGTGGCGTACTCAGCGCTCGCCAGAAGCGCCCCGACCTCTTCATCCTGGCGCGCTGCAATCAACCGGAGAATCAGGAAAAGCTGCGCATTGCCGGCGCCGACAAGGTGATCAATCCCTATGTCATCACCGGCCGCCAGATGGCGACGCAATTGCTGGCCCCTGGCGTGATGGAATTTCTCGACGTGGTCGTCCAGCGTGGCGACCTGGAGCTGCGGCTACAGGAGCTTGTGGTCAGCGTCGATTCGCCGCTGGTTGGGCGCACGCTGGGAGAGATGCACATCCGCACACAAACAGGCGTCAACGTGCTGGCCGTGCGGCGCAATCAACGCACCTTCGACGCTAACCCTGGCGGCGATTTCCAGGTTGCAGCCGGCGATGCCCTGATCTGTCTGGGCACATTGGAACAACTCGGCAAGATGGCGGAAATCGCAAAAGACGGTCAGCGGCGATTGCGGCTGGCAAGGTAACTGCGCACCCGCCAATCGTCCCCAGAAAAAACGTTCATCATAGCTTGACAACCTATCCCAACCTCTGTATACTCCCTTTCAATTGAACACCAAAGACTGTGAACCGGACGAGTACCCGTCAAAGCGAGCTTCAGAGAGTCCTCGGTAGCTGGAAAGAGGACAGCGGCGCCGACGGTGAATGGACCGGGGAGTCGAGCAACGAACGAATGACCTAGTAGTCTGCTCCGGACACGCCACCGTTACCAGGGCGCGGAGAATTGGAGACCGCTCTCCCGTTCTCGCAGAGTGAGACTGGCGCCGATCCTGCGTTTCACCGCAGGATTTTTATTTCCAGTCTAACCAGGGTGGCACCGCGGGGAACACAATCCTCGTCCCTAATTGTTGATTGGGGACGAGGATTTTTATTTTGGAGATTGAGTGATTCGGCGATTGAGAGATTGGAGATTGGAGATTGGAGATTGCGCGCTCGCCAACACAGAATCTCCTGATCTCTCAATCTCTTAATCTCCAATCTCTAATCTCTCCACCAGGAGGCATCGATGGCATCAACCTACAAACCTTCACTCGAAGAAGTGCGCGCGCTGGCAGCACAGGGGAATCTAATCCCGATCTACCGTGAGCTGCCGGCAGACCTGGAGACGCCGGTCTCGGTCTATCTCAAGCTCTGCGGGCAGGGGAGCAGTAACGGGCGCGGTCCTAGCTTTCTGCTCGAATCGGTGGAGAAGGGCGAGCAACTGGGGCGCTACAGCTTCATCGGCGTCCACGCACCGCTGACGATCACCGCGCGCGGCGATCAGGTGACGATCGGCGCGGCGGGCGGCGCTGTGCTGGAGCAGCGCCAGGGCGACCCGCTGCAAATCGTCGAGGAACTGATGGCGCCGCGCAAACCCGCACCGGTCGGCGGGCTGCCGCGCTTCAACGGCGGCGTCGTCGGCTACTTTGGCTACGACCTGGTGCGTTTCATGGAGCGGCTGCCCGCCACCGCACGCACCGACCTGCACGTCCCCGACATGGCGCTGATGCTGGCGGACAACCTGGTCGTCTTCGACCACGTGCGCCATCGCCTGCTCGTCATCGCCAACCTGCGCGTCGAGGCCGACCTGCGCGGCGCCTACGCCGACGCCGTGGCGCGTATCGAGCATATCATCGCCGACCTGCGCAAGCCGCTCACGCCGCCGGTCAGCCAGGAACTGCCGGCGGGCGAGGCGTGGCGCAGCAACTTCACCCAGGCGGAATACGAAGCGATGGTGCTGGCGGCGAAGGAGTACATCGCTGCGGGCGACATCTTCCAGGTCGTGCTCAGCCAACGACTGTCGCGGCGCACCGCGGCTGACCCGTTCACGATCTACCGCGCACTGCGCATGTTGAACCCGTCGCCTTACATGTTCTTCCTGGATTTCCAGGGCGTGGCAGGCATGGGCGCGGCGCCGCTGCGGCTGATCGGCTCCAGCCCGGAGATGCACGTGCGGTTGGAGGACGGCTACGCGCATCTGCATCCCATCGCCGGCACGCGCTGGCGCGGCAAGAGCGAAGCCGAGGACGCCGCGCTCGCCGAAGACTTGCTCGCCGACCCCAAGGAGCGCGCCGAGCACGTGATGCTGGTCGACCTGGGGCGCAACGACCTGGGGCGCGTCAGTGAGTACGGCAGCGTCACCGTGCCGGTGATGATGGCGGTGGAAAAGTATAGCCACGTCATGCATATCGTCAGCGACGTGCGCGGCAAGGTGCGCCCGGAGCACAACGCCTTTAGCCTGCTGCGCGCCACCTTCCCCGCCGGCACGCTCAGCGGCGCGCCCAAGATTCGGGCGATGGAGATCATCGAGGAACTGGAGGGCGTGCGTCGCGGCGTCTATGCCGGCGCGGTCGGCTATATCGACAACGACGGCGCCATGGACACCTGCATCGCCATCCGCACCATCGTCATGCAGGGCGACGTGTGCCATCTGCAAGCCGGCGCCGGCATCGTCGCCGACAGCGACCCGACCTACGAGTTCAACGAGTCGATGAACAAGCTGAAGGCGCTGGCGGTGGCGGTGGAGCAGGCGGAGAGGGGATTGTAGAGATTAGGAGATTAGGAGATTAGGAGATTAGGAGATTGGGAGATTAGGAGATTGGAGATTAGAGATTAGGAGATTGGAGATTGGGAGGTGCGGCTTGGGGACGGATTTGAGTGACTTGGAGAGTTATCAGATGGCGGAGTCGCTGGCGCAGGTGGTGTGGGAGATCGTGGAGCGCTGGAAATCATTTGAGCGACAGACGATTGGCTCGCAGCTTGTCCGCGCCGCCGATTCCGTGGGCGCCAACATCGCAGAGTCGCACGGGCGGTTCTACTATGGCGAGAAGCTCCAGTTTCTGTATTACGCACGCGGCAGTCTCTACGAGACGCGGCACTGGCTGCGATTGGCCTGGCGACGCAGTCTAAGGAAGCGAGCGAGAGATACAGTGCGGCGGAGCCAATCTCCAATCTCTCAATCTCCAATCTCAATTCCAACGAAATCATTTCTACGGAGGAAGTTATATGGCTGACACAATTCAACGCAAACGCATTCTGACCGGCGACCGGCCCACGGGGAAGCTGCACCTGGGGCACTATATCGGGAGCCACCGTCATCGGCTGGCGCTGCAGGATCAATACGAGTGCTTCTTCCTGGTGGCGGACTTGCACATGCTGACGACCAAGCCGGACAAGGAGAGCATTCTGGAGATCGCCGACAACGCGCGCAGCATCGTACTGGATCACCTGGCGATCGGCATCGACCCGCAGAAGGTGACCTTCTACTTGCAATCGGCGGTGCATGAAATCTACGAGTTGCAACTTTTGCTGAGTAGCCTGATCACCGTCGAGCGCCTGCAGCAGTTGCCGACGATCAAGGACATGGCGAACGCCGCCGGCATGGAGCAGATTCCCTACAATCTGCTTGGCTATCCCGTGCTGCAATCCGCCGACATCCTGATGCCGCGCGCCCATCTCGTGCCCGTCGGCAAGGACAACGAGAGCCACGTCGAGCTGTCGCGGCAGATTGCGCGGCGCTTCAACAACGCGTACGGCGTCGTCTTCCCCGAGCCGGAGCCGTATGTGATCGGCGGCACGCTCGTCGGCACCGACGGGCAGGCGAAGATGAGCAAGAGCCTCAACAACGCCATCTTCCTGAGCGACGATGCCAAAACCGTCGAGCGGAAAGTGATGAGCATGTACACCGACCCCAACCGCATCCGCGCCGACATCCCCGGCACGGTGGAAGGAAATCCGGTCTTCATCTATCACGACACCTTCAACCCCGACAAAGCCGAAGTCGAGGAGTTGAAAGAGCGTTACCGCGCCGGCAAGGTCGGCGATGTCGAGGTCAAGGAGAAGCTGGCAAAGGCGCTCAACGCCTTCCTCGACCCGATGCGCGAACGTCGCGCCCGCTACGAGGCTGACCGTGGCTTTGTCGATCATTTGCTGGTTGTGGGCACGGAGCGCGCACGGCAGGAAGGGCAAGCCACCCTGATCGAGGTCAAGAAGGCAATGGGCCTCACCGGCGTCTGGAACAAGATTCGCCGCAGCGATGAGAAGCGGACAAAAGACATGGCAAAAGCAGGAGATTAGAGATTGGAGATTGGGCTTCGCTTGGGCAACGATGCCTCGCCGCCGATCAATCTCCAATCTCCAATCTCCATTTCATAAAGGAGCATCCCTACCATGATCGCCGTGATCGACAATTACGACAGTTTCACCTACAATCTGGTGCAGTTTTTGGGCGAGCTAACGATGCACATGCCGGTGCACGGTGAGCATCACGCCGAGATTCGCGTCTGGCGCAACGATGAGATCGACGTCGAAGAATTGGCGGAACTGCACCCGACGCACATCGTCATCAGTCCCGGCCCCGGTTCGCCGGAGAAGGACAGCGGCGTGAGCAACGACGTGATCCGCGTGCTGGGGCAGAGGACGCCGATCCTGGGCGTCTGTTTGGGGCAACAGTGCATAGGCTACGTCTTTGGTGGACAGGTGGTGCGCGCGCCGCGGCTGATGCACGGCAAGGTCAGCCCGGTGCACCACAAGGGCGTTGGCGTCTTCAAGGGGCTGCCCAGCCCGATGACCGCCACGCGCTACCACAGCCTGATCGTCGCCGAGCCGCTGCCCGACGTGCTGGAGGTCACCGCCTTCACCGCCGACGGCGAGCTGATGGGCATCCGCCACAAGACGCTGCCGATTCACGGCGTGCAGTTTCACCCGGAGAGCATCCTGACCGAGCACGGGAAGGATTTGCTGGCGAATTTTTTGAGAATGTAGGAAGTGGAGAATAGAGAATAGAGATTGGAGATTAGAGATTAGAGATTAGAGATTGGAGATTAGAGATTTGGGAGCGCGCGCGATATGGCGGGCGATCTCCAATCTCCAGTCTCCAATCTCCAGTCTCCAATCTCCAGTCTCCAATCTCCAGTCTCCAATCTCCAGTCGCTAATCTCCAGTCTCCAATCTCAATCACATGACCGATCTGACCGCTTCTATCCACACCTACCTCACCACCGCGCCTGCCAGCGGCTTTGCCGGGCGGACGGTAACGGTGCGCGCGCATTGGCAGGGCGATGACAACCTGCTGTGGCGTGTGGACGTTGGCCATGACGCAGATGCCGGTGACGCGGCGGTTGTCAAGCTCTTTCTTGACGCCGGGCAAGCGCGCGGGCGGCGACAGTTCGATGGTCAGCAGATTTTTGCCCCGTTGGGGCTTGCGCCGGCGCCGCTCTGGTTCGACCGCTACCCGGAAGGACTGGCGCGGCAGGTGCTGGTCTATCGCTGGGTGGAAGGACGCGCTCTGGACGCCAGCAACGTCGATGAGCTGACTGCACTGGCGATGAGCGTTGCGGCTGTGCACAATCATGACGCCGCCGCCGTGCGCCGCATCTCCCCGCGCGCGGTCAGCCTCGACTACTTCTGGCGTGTGCTGGCGGGCGGGCTGACGCCAACGGCGCACTGGCTGGACGCAATCGCATGTCCGCGCCTGGCGCAGCTTGTTCGCGCCCTGGCGACAAGCGCTGCGGCCGTGGTTGACGCTGCGCTCCCCTGGTGGCAGGACGCGTCGCCAACGCCCGTGCACGGCGATCTGCGGCTGGTGAACATCCTGATTCAGGGCGGTAGGTCGCTGCTGCTCGACTGGGAGATGTTCGGGCTGGGCGATCCGGCGCTTGACGCCGCCACGTTTCTCTTTCACGAAGGCGGCGCGTTGGGCGACGCAGGGCGAGCGCGCTGGCTGGACGCCTACTGCGCCTTCAGCCAGACGTCGGCAATCACCGCCCGTATCGCAACCTACATCCGGCTGCTGCCGCTGCAACACTTCGCCGACCTGCTCGCCAGGCTGAGCCAGCTTACGCCATCGGATCGCCGCGACCCAGATTTTCGCAACAATGCAGCGTTTCTGCGCCAGACGCTCGCCGTCGCCGGTGAAGCGGCCGCCGCCAACCTGCTCGACGCTGCCAGTGTGCCGCTGGACGAGATCGAACGGTTGGTGCAGCGCGAAACATGAGGTGAAGTTCAACCCAGAAGCTGCGGCTGCAAGTCGCAGCAGCTTACTCGGAGCAAGTTCCGAGCGACGAATATCAGGAAGGAGATCGACCCATGACCACTACCGCCATTCAACACGCCATCCATCGTCTCTTTGCTCATCATGACCTGAGCACCGACGAAGCCGACGCCGCCATGACGCAGATCATGGAAGGCGAAGCGACGCCTGCGCAGATCGGCGCATTCCTGGCGGCGTTGCGCATGAAGGGCGAAACTGTGGATGAGATCACCGGCTGTGCGCGTGCCATGAAACGCAGCGCCGTGCCGGTGCGCCCGCAGATCGGCGACGCCATGCTTGTCGATGTCGTCGGCACCGGCGGCGACAGCATCGGCACCTTCAACATCAGCACGACCGCTGCGTTTGTCGTGGCAGGGCATGGCGTCAAGGTGGCGAAGCACGGCAACCGCGCGGTCAGCAGCCGCAGCGGCAGCGCCGACGTGCTGGCTGCGTTGGGCGTCAACCTGCAACTGACGGCGGAACAGGCCGCCGAGTGCATTGAGGAAGTCGGGCTGGCCTTTCTCTTTGCGCCGGCTTTCCACCCGGCGATGCGCCACGCCATCGGGCCGCGCCGCGAGCTGGCCGCGCGCACGATCTTCAACATCCTGGGACCCCTCACCAACCCGGCCAACGCCACCAACCTGCTCGTCGGCGTCTTCGATCCGAAGCTCACCGAGCCGATGGCGCAGGTGTTGGGGCAGATGGGCGCGCGCGCGGCGTTCGTTGTACACGGCGCGGGCGGCGCCGATGAACTGAGCCTGACCGGCGCCAACCGCGTCAGCCATCTGCATAACGGCGCAGTGCGCACCTACGACTTCGACGCGCAGGAACTGGGTCTGACCAGAGCGGCGATCGGCGAGCTGGTCGGCGGCACAGCGGAGGAGAACGCCGCCATCACGCGCGGCATCCTGGCCGGCGAGATTCACGGCGCCAAGCGCGACGCGGTGCTGCTCAACGCCGCCTTCGCCCTCAGCACCGAGTGCGGCGACTTGGCGGCGGGATTGGCCGAAGCGAGACAAAGTATCGACAGTGGCGCCGCGCAGCGCGTGCTTGACGCATACATCCAGAAAACACAGAGCTATAGCGTGTAGGTCGGTTGGAAATAACGATCATATTCGTGATACGATGTCTGGCATGGCAGCACGAACACTGGTTTCCGAAGTCACCCACGGCGCGGACATCGTCTAACGGATATGTCCTGTCATCATTGCGGAACTGCATCGCACAGGGCGATGCCGAGGAGATTCTACAGGAGTTGCCAGCGGAGAGCGTTGACCTGATTTTTACATCACCGCCTTACTACAATGCTCGCCCTGAATATGTTGACTACATCGGATATGAAGAGTATCTGTTGAAGATTCGCAAAGTGCTGCACCACGCACATCGAGTTCTGGCGGAAGGACGTTTTTTTGTGATGAATGTCTCGCCAGTCTTGATTCGCCGTGCCAGCCGCAGTCAAGCGTCGAAACGAATCGCAGTGCCATTCGACATGCATCGTCTCTTTATTGAGGAGGGCTACGACTTCATTGACGACATTATTTGGGAAAAACCAGAGGGAGCAGGCTGGGCAACCGGACGCGGGCGGCGCTTTGCTGCTGATCGCAATCCTCTGCAATACAAGCCCGTTCCGGTTACGGAGTACATGTGGGCTTCATCGACCTCTCCGATAACTACACACCACATTATGTGCGTGAACCTGGCGCTAAGTACAATATTGAGAGCCAGCTCAAGTCAGAGAGGGATGCTCCACTATAACGGCGTCACCGCAATCAACGCCCCGCCTGCACTGTCCACCACCCAGATCACGCCGTCGGGCGCCACCGCAATGCCGACCGGACGCACAGGGCGGCCAAGGAGAGCGTTGAGATTCCATGCGCCCAACGGCTCACCATCGGCGTCATGCAGCAAAATACGCCCGCCCTCCGGCTCTGTAATGTAGAGCCTGCCGGCAGCGTCGCGCGCCAGGTGTGGACTATCGACGGTGTTGGCGGGCATCAGCGGCCAGGCGCGCTCGATCTGGCCGCCTGGTGCATAGCGGATCAGACGATAACCTTGCCCGTCGGCAACGAAGATACGCCCATTTTCCCCCATCACCACATCAACCGGCTGGGCATCCTCACCTGGCCAGACGACGGTCTGCGCGGCCACTGCGCCAGCTCCATCCAACGTGACAATGCGGTTGTTGGGTGTATTCGCAATGAGCACGCCACCTTCCGGTCCGACGCCGATCCCGCGTGAGCGGTCGGCAAACGCGCTGTCAAGTTCTGTCGCGAAGGGCATCATGGCTCCATCCAACGTGAAAGCGCGCACACGCGCGGCGCCAGCATCCAGAACATAGAGCAGCCCGTCGTGCACCGCCAGATCGGTTGGCTCCACCAGAGGCTGCGCACCGCCGTCGATGACGCGACGCTGCTGACCCTCTGGTGTGAAGACCAGCAACCGCTGCGCACCGCTCTCCGCTACGTAAATGACCCCGTTGTCAGCGACGGTTACGCCGCGTGGCAATGCCAACCCAGTGACAACGTCCTGCGCCTCTCCAGCCAACGCCGCAGGTTCTACAACCGCCGCAGCGCCCGCAGCAGTGGGTGGCTGCAAGAACGCATCCAGGGTCGGCAACGTCACGCCAGCGTAGCTTGCCTGAGGCGGAAAGAGCGCCTCACTTGGAATAATTTGACGTGAGCCACCTGGTGGTTGCCAGTAGACGTTGATGTGGGTGTGATCGGTGCGATCGGCCAGGCGAATCCGGATGTCGTGCAGCCCGGCGGTCAGTGCGATCTCCCCCTCGCTGAGAATATTCGGCTGCTCCGCACGCACGATCGGCATCTCATCGATCCACAGTTCAGACTCGTCGATTGACTCCAGGCCCAAACGATAGCGCCCTGCCACCGGCGCGGCCAGTTTGCCCGTCCATTCCACCGTGTACGGGCGCGGCAATGGCGTCACGTGGATGTAGCGATTGAAGCGGCTGTCGATGCGGCTGAAGGCTTCGGGCGCCTGCCACGCACCATTGGCGAAATAGCGCCCCAGCAGACCATGCGCCAGGCGCGGAACATGGTACAACTCTGTTGCCGGGATTGGTTCGACGGGACGCGTCGGCGTGCGCCAGGAGAGCTGGAAGCGCCCCGGCGCACCCACCGCGCGCAGCCGCAGCGTGTGATTGCCTTCGGCCAACATCAACCCACCTGCCAGGGCGCCAGTCCCCGACAACACCGTGCGTTCGCCGATCAACAATTCAGCCGCAGCAGGCGTCTCCAGAATAAAATCGTACTGACCTGCCAGGGGAACATGCAGGATGCCCTCCCACGCTACCGAAAAAGGGGACGGCAGCGGCGCGCGCTGCATCCAGTCGGCGGCGAGTTGTGCTTCGATGCGCGTCAACACTGGCTCGCCTGCCCAGGCGTCATTCGGGTAGTACTTCGCCGTCACCCCGCGGATCGACGCCACGTCCGCTGGCGAAAGCTGTACAGTGAAGAGCACCGGCGGTCCTGCGATGGGTGGCGTCGTTTCGGTGAAGACTGCGTTCGGATACAGCAGCCTCGCCTCGTCGTAGAGGGCGCGGCTATCGGCATTGAGAATCAGCAACGCACTGCGATCGGGCGCAAAATCCAGGGGGAATTGATCAAGCGTATCGAGTTCGCGGTAGGTGGGAGCATTGCGCGCCACAAACTTGATCGTCGGATGGCCATGAAAGAAGGCAGTGACGTAGGCGTCGGTGTTCGAGTCGAGATCAGCCAGCAAGCGCGCCGCCAACGTTTCTGGCGTTGAATAGGCATTCCATACAGCAAAGTCATTCGCCTGGCGCACAAAATAGGTGTGCGCATTCAACACGACAATCGCAGTCAATAGCGCCACCGCCGGCCAACGCAACGCATGTGGGTAATAACGCCCGGCGGTCTGCATCCAGACCCGCGCCAGCACGGCTAACGGGATCACTGCCAGCAGATAGGCGACTGGCAACGTAGCATTGGCGCGCAGTGATTGCGGCGCCTCAAAGTCGAGCGAAAGCACGCCGCCCATCAACCCAAACACCAGCCACAACAGCAGAAACAGATAGGTGGGGTTCAGCGCCGATCGCAGCGCGTAGGCAACGCCGGCCACAAAGAGCGTCCCGGTCACCGGGTCGAGCATCGGGTTGCCGGGTAGATTATGGCGGCCGTTCGGATCGCCGAACACGTTGAACATGAGCAGGTGTCGGCGCAGATTTTCCCACAGCGCAGGCCATCGCTCCGCCTCAGACTTGCCGGCAAAGATGAAAGTGTCTTCAATGCGCGCCCAGAAGATTTCCGGGTGCTTCGTTGCATAGACGGCGAGCGGCGCCACCACCACTTCTGCCAGAAAGATCAGCACCACGACACCGAACCAGAAAACAGCTGGCGGCCAGGCGCGTTGCGTGAGCCGCGTATGCAGCGCCAGATAGATCAGGAAGATCGCCACCACCGGAACAAATAGCCGAAACGAAGTATAGAAAGAGAGACCCAACCCCAGCGCCACACCCGCCAGGGCAAATTCGAGCAGACGCCGCGTGCGCAGCCCACGCAACAGAAACGCCGCAGTCAACAAGGTGAAGAGCGGCGTCGACATCGTTGAGTACATGCCGAACCGACTCAACGTCACCGCCCAACTAGAGGCAGCCAACAGCGCCGCCGCCACCAACCCCAACCGCCGCCCGAAAAGCTCAGCGCCGACAAGATAACCCGCCGCCACCGTCAGCAAGCCAAAGAGCACACTGACCAGCCGGATCGACTGAACGCTGACGCCAAACCACGCAAACGCGCCGGCTACCAGGTAGAGATAGTGCGCCGGACCGGTGATGGCGCCCTCAAAGATCGGACGGAACTGTGGGCTGTCGAGGATGCGCAACGCCTGCAAGCCGTGCTCAGCCTCGTCATACCAGACGCCGAACGGGAGATCAGCAAAGCGCCACAGCCGCAGGATCGCCGCCACCATCAGGATCACCACCAGCCAGAGGCTGCACCACCTTCCTGGAAGATCGGGGGCTGTGGGCTGTTGTGTGGACGACAACGCTAACCCGTAATCGAGCAGGGCGACGCCCGCCAGCGCCGCCAGCAGCGCTGCGCCGAGCCAAAGCCACGCCTGCCCGGCAAATGGCTCAAACTCATGGAACTGCTGCACGGCGTTCAGAGTCAGCAACAGCGCGATAGCCAGGAGGCCTACGCCGGTGCGCACACCCCAACCATCGCGCACACCTGGCCACCAGGCTTCGCCGGAGGCGCGCACCGTGAGCTGACGGAGAGGATCACAGTGAGCGCGGCGGAAGATAAGGACAAAAGCCACCGCGCCGACCAACAACAGTAGCCCGGCATCCCACCCACCGCCCGCCGCCAGCGCGCGCTGCCCCACCCATGCAGCCACCAGTGCGCCAAGCCCAAACAGAAAAGGACGAATTCCGCTACGTTGGGTCATGATGACACATGACGCGCGATGACTTGCGCCTCACTCTTTGACTTCCGGGAAGACCAGCACCCGGTTGTTGCCGCCATCCGTCACGACGACCACGCCGCCACTGAGATCGGCGGCGATGCCGTTGGGCTGTCCCAAGTGCGCCAGATCGGAGCCAGCGCCGCCAAACGCTGCCCGCACCGCCCCCTCACGCGTGAAGACCATCACCAGCGCGGTCGCCGGGTCGGTGGCATAGATCGTGCCATCAGCGCTGACGGTGAGATAGGGCTTCTGGAAGACATCGCGACCAGCCCAACCGGGCACGCCGAACTCACTGAGATAGATCAGATCGGGGCTGAAACGCTGGATGCGGCCATTCCAGGCGTCGGCAACCAACACAGAGCCATCCGTCGGATCGACCTTAACATCGGTCGGCTCCTCGAAGCGACCGGCGATCACGCCGCCGCCGCCGATCTGTCCCAACGCCTCGCCGGTTGGCGTGAAGCGGACAATGCGCTTGTTCCCGGTGTCTGCCACCAGCAGATTGCCGTCCAGATCGATGGCCAACCCGCGCGGGCCAAAGAGCGCCAGTGGATCGCCCAGTTCGCCGTTAGTGCTGGCAAAGACGCCCCACTTACGCTGGAAGACACCCTCGCTGTTGAAAACCTGGATACGACCGTTCCAGGTGTCGGCGACGTAGATGTTGCCCGCCGGATCGACAGCTACGCCCCACGGCTCGAAGAATTGTCCATCCCCCACGGTCAACGGCCCATCGCCATCAGGATCAATGCACGGCGTGCCCGCCCGATCCGCCAGGTTGCAGTAGCCACCGAACGCGCGCAGGAATTCACCCGCCTGGTTCAGCACCACCACGCGATGATTGTTCGTGTCGGCAATCACACGTTCACCGTTGGGTCCAATGGCAATGGCGCGTGGTGCAAACAACGGCAGCCCGGCGTATGTTCCATCATAGACGCTTTGCGCCGTAACGAAGCGCACCTGCCCCGGCTCGATGACCGGCACGTTGAGCGTGCTCTCTGTCGCCACCGGCACGACCGCCAGATCCCAGATCTGGTTGGCAAGGTCGCGGCGCACGTACATATCAAATTCGCCTTGATAGGGCCACTTTGCCAGATCGCGGAACTGCGACAGGTTCTGCGGGTCGCGGTATTTGCGGAAGAAAATAATGTCGAAGAGCCGCTGTCGCTGCGCAGGGTCGGCGATGGCGCCCCATACGCGATCCGGCGTCAGGTCGAAATAATCCATCTCCGGCCACCAGATGCGGCGATAGGTGCGCTTGACATAGTCGCGCGCCATGTACGGTTCGACTTTGGCGCGATTCTCCGGCCCGACAATGACAACCGGCGCCGACATGGCGTCGGGATTGGGTGTGTCGCCGTAGTATTTGGCATTGCGATAGAGACGCATATACCAGCTAAAGGGCCAGGCGCTGTCGTTGTCATAGGCGACGACAATGTTGCGATCGCCGGCGGTGCGCTCGCTGATCGTGTCCAGCTCCGCCAGCGCACGTTTCACATCTGGGCTGGCATGGGCGTAGACCAGATACTCGGTTGCCATGTCATAGTTGATGAAAGTCAGGGTGAAGCTGGTGCGAATCGTAAAGATCAGCAGCACACCGATCAGCCCCACCGCCAACAGCCGCATCCCCGCTTGGAAGCCGGTGCGCAAGACGCCGTAGACGCCGCCAAAGATCACGGCGCCCAACGCGGCGAAGATCAGCAACCATTGCAGGATGCGCCCGGCTGCGCTGGCCTCGCCGCCAGCAGCGCCGGATAGCACCGCCAACATGACGACGGCGAACAACGTCAGCGCTGGGAAGACTAACGTCAGCAGCCAGAGTCGTTCACGCCATGCCATGCGCCAGTCGATCTTGCGCAGCAGATAGCCACCCCACCAGCCGCCAAAGACCGTCATTGGCAGCGCAATGTGTACAAGCAACCATGGCATCTTCTCGCCCGCCACCGAGTAGGCGATCCAACTTGCCACCACCCACCAGGCGCCAAAGACAACAAAGATGATGCGATTGAGGCGCACATTTTCATCTGGATGCACCTCCGCCGCATCGCTGCCATTGGCATGGCTGGCTGCGGGTTCAGCCAGCGCCAGCGCTGGCGATGTTGCGCCGCGCCCCTCGCCTTGCGCGCCTCTGGGCAAGTCATCCGGCGCCACCGGCTCCCACGATGTGTGGCGGAGTGGGTTGACCACCAGGTTGTAGGCGAGAGTGACGAAGCCCCCCAGACTGAGCACGGCGGGCAGGAATTCGTAGAGCCAGCCGATCAGTGCGTAGTAGTAGAGCGGTTGGCTGCCACGCTTGACGCCTTGTTGCGCCAGCCAGTAGCCCAGACTGCCCACCACGCCTGTCGCCAAGCCGTTGACGGTATTGGTGAAAAAGGTCGTGAAGAAGATGATCTGGATCAACCAGAAACTCCCCATCAAGATCGCCCAATGCCCCAGGTGCGGTCGCCACGCACGTGGATGCTCAGCGTCCTCATGGCGCCGACCAAACCAGAGCACCGCCAGCCCCACCGCCGCCGCCACTACGACGCCCACCATGATCCCCAGACGGACAATCATCTCCTGGCTGGTGTAATCCACGGCCGCCGTAAAGACGGTCGGGTCGCCGCCAGTGAAGACAAAAAGGAAAGGCGACAGAAAGGGCAGCACCAACGTCGCCATGAGCACCGTCAGGTCGGCGGCAGGGTTGCGACGCAGCTCCGCCCAACGGCCGCGCAGAAAGTAGCCGGCAATGCCGACGCCCACCAAAGCCAGCACACCCAGCCCGATCATGCCGACCAGGTCATTTTTCAGTTCGTGCAGGACGAACCAGAAGGCGCCGCCCGCCGCCAACGGCGCCGCCACCAGCATTGTGCGCCGCGGCCCAACCATCTGCCAGAGCGCCAGGCCGGCAAAAAAAGCGCCGATGACTGCGCCGTGCATGAAGTGCACTTCTTTGGCGATGAAACCCAGCGCCATGCCTACCATCATGATCACCAGATAGCGAAACTTGCGCGTGTCTAGATAGCGAAAAGCGCCAAAAATCCAGACTAATGTGTCAAAGGCTATGTAGATGTCGTTGCGGATATAGCGCGAGTGAAAGAGTAGACTCGGACTGATTAACACCAGCACGCCCGCCACCAGCGCGCCCGTGCGCCCCAAATAAGGCCGCAACGCATAGATCATCGCCAGCGCGCCCAGGCCAAAGAGCGCCGGCACAATGCGCGCCGTGTAGTCGCTGTCGCCAAACAGGAAATACATCAAGGCGTTAGCGTGAAACAGAAACGGCCCATGCATCATCGGGTTGTGGTCATAGTTGCCGTTGGCATAGAGGTAATAAGAGTAGAGAGCATGCAGGCTCTCATCGTGGCTCATGGCGCGCGCGCCGAGGTCGTAGAAGCGCGTCACCACGCCGAGCAAAAAGATGCCAATCCAAGCCAGCGTTTCCCAACTTGCCGCCACTGCGGTCAGCGGTCGATCAAGCCAGCTAACCTGGCGCGGCGCCACGCCATCTTCCGCCATCACTTGTTCCAGCACACGCGTCTCTTGCATCATCCTCAACCGTCCTTCGCTACCGTAGATGCAGCTTGCCGCCGCGCCAAGTTTGTCCACCTTGAGCGTGGGGAGGCAAACCTAACAGCATTCGATTCATCTCTAGCGCGGCGCCCACAGCGTCACCGTTTCGCCAGCAGGTGGAGTGCTCGCCTTGCGGTAGAGCAGCCACTGCAAGCGCGGACGCCAGAAGGTCGTCCACTGCAATTGTGCGTCAGCGCCGTCGTCGTTGGCGGGCGGCAACATGGTTGGTTGCCAGCGCACGACCGTTGTATATCGGGCGCCAATGTAGGGATCGGGCAGCGCCAGCGTGTCGTTGCGCGGCGTCGGCGCCACCACCAACGGCAGCACGGGGGGCGCTGCGCCAGGCGCGGAATCGCCCTGCACACTCTCCACAGACGCTGCACCAACGTGCCGCAGGTTACGCATGGCGCGCAGTTGCCATCCCAACACCGGGTCTGGGCTGACATCATAGACGACTTGCATGTCGATCTGGTTCGGGTCGCCGCGCCGTATGCTGCTCAAGCGTTCGACATCCCGCACCAGGTTGCGCACATCTGGGCTGGTGATGGCAGACCAGAAACCGTTGGGTTGCATGAGCGCCACCGTGTGATTCAACTGCCAAGTGCTGCGGACAGTCATCAACCCCAGCAATACGGCGTAGAAGAGCAGCGCGACACGCCCGGTTTCTCGCCAGCCCGCCCACACGCCGAAGATGCCCCAGACGCCCACCATCAACGCGACCAGCAAGCCGCTTGTCAACCAGACCTGGCTGTTCAATACAACACTGTCCACGAGCGCCGCTAACCATGAGAGCGCAGCGACGACCAGCACACTTTGCACCACCAACAGCGTAGACAGTTCCAGGCGGGTAAGTTCGCCCCACGGGGCAGCAACCGCGCGACCGAGCAGCATCGCCGCCGCAATCGCCAGCGGTGCGCCTGCCAACGGCAACGCCGCTACCGACCGCCCCGGCAGCAGCCAGAGAAACCACGCCCACACCAGCCAGGCGGTCACGAAGATCGCCAATCGTCGGCGCTGACCTTCACCCTGCGCGGCGCTGAACCACAGCCCGGCGACGCCCAGCGCTCCAAAGATCGTCAGCAGCGGTTGATCGAGCAGCAGACGCTGCCAGGGCCAGCCCAGCGGTTGTGCGCCCGCCGCGCCACTTACCTCGCCAATCCAGTTGGTAAGGCTGGCGCTCAGGGCAGCGATGGCTTCGGGACGCAACGTCAACCCCGTTAAGGCCAGCGCCAGCGCCACGCCAAACCAGATGAATGTCGCACGTTGCAGCGTATAGTTGCGCTCGCGCCAGAGATAGACGAGCACAAAGAGAAGCAGCACAGGCAGCCACGCCCACCCCCACGGCCCGCTGGCGATCAAGAATGCGAGCGACACCGCACCAACGCGTTCCCAGCGTTGCGCCACGAGGGGCTGGCGCGCAAAATTCCAGCGCCAGAGCGCCGTCAGCGCCAACAAGGCCAGCAAGATAGTCAAGGCCAGCGGTTCGGCGCGGCGTCCCCACGCAGTCAACCATGGGTCCAGGGCAAAGAGCGCCGCCAGCACAAGCGCGGCATGGCGCCCCAGCCAGTCGCGCCAGAACCAGGGCAGCGCCACCGTTGCCAGACTTGCCAACGCGGGCAACAACCGCGCCAACCCATCTCCACTGCCAAAGAGCCAGAAGAGCAAGGCGTGCAGCCCATAGTAGAGCGCACTATCAGGCGCCGGCGCGTTGGCGACTGTCACCTGGTTCGCCGCCAGCCAAGCGCTCCACGCATGTGCGCTCTCCGTGGGCGACAGTGGCTCAGCTCCCAGGCCAACAAAGCGAACAATCGCCGCCACTGCCAGGATCGCCAGATAGAGCGCGTGCTCCAGCGTCAACACACGCGCCTGTTGCCGGGCAGCCGCACCGTCCCAACTCGCCGATCCACCCCATTCACCCGCCACTCGCTCAGCCATTCACCCACTCACCCATCCGCTCAGAAGAAAGTGGAAAGCAGGCCGGAAGCCACGGCGCGCCCGCCCACTCAACCCATTTCCCCACAGAGTGCTGACAACGGTCAGCGCACCCGATAGATACGCACATCGCCATTTTCGTAGACCAGTTCCAGTTGTGCAAACAATGCCCGTTCCGTTGTGGGCGACAGATTGTACTGAGACCGTTCTTGCGGCCCAATATAGATGTAATCGGCGCCAAACTCCTCCAGGACGCGCGCCCGCTGTTCTGGCGTGGCGCCACCGTAGATTGCCTGTAGCGCCTCTGGCCGACCAGCCGCCATGGCGCCATACGCGCGCCCCCGCCACTGCGATTCGTGCCCATCCCAGCCGAGCAGCGTGGGGCGACCTGTCATGGTGCTGATGCGGTTGGTCTCGGCGCCATAGGAACGACCTTTGCCCTCCACAACTACATCCGTAGGCAGCGTATTGGCGCGCACCCACTCGACCGCACTGTACTCTGCCGGCGCAACCGTCGCCAGATACGCCCCTGCATCAAAGGTTGGCGGACGGCTGAACCCCTGCGTCTTGCTATACGCGCCGGCAATCAGGTAGACCGTTGAGGCCGTTGCCAGCACCAGCGCCAGACCGCTCAACAGTGCCGGCGCAATTCGCCAGCCGCGCACACGTCCCAAGCTGGTCACAATCGTGAAGGCGCCTGCCAGCCCAAAGAGCAGCCACGCCTGATAGTAGAACTTGAAAATTGTGTTCATGCGCCAACCGAAGTTGTCGCGCAAATACACCACCTCTGGCGTCAGCGTCAGCCCTGCGCCCAACGCTGCCAGGGCCAGCACGAAGACAAGCGGCTGCGTGGGGGGCGCCAGTTGCGCCCCGCGCTGTACACCCGTCCACACCAGCGACAGCGTCAGCGCCGTCAAGACGCCGACGATCAGAAAGGTGAAGGGCTGACTCAGCCACCGTTCCAACATGAAGGGGAGATAGTCGGTTGCGCCATCCGGCAGGGCCACGCTGGCGAGTTGGGCGCGCCCGCCCTCAGTGGCAAGCGCCACCCACGCCGCCGCCGCGAGCAACAGTGCCGGCAACCCCAAAATCACGCCAACAAAGACGCCAACGGTCGCCGGACGGGGGCGCAAAATCGGCCAGGCCAGCATCAACAATGCAATCACGGTGAGGAGCGCCGTCGCAAACATCGTGAAGAACTGCGAAAAGCGCGTCGGATGAAAAAGATTCGGAATCAATCCGCTCGCCTGACTTTGCGCCGTGAGGAAATAGGGCAGATAGAGCAACACGCTCATCGCCAGCAAACCGATGCCAAAGGCAGCGGTCAAACCAAGCGCGCCGGCGGTAGCTTTGCTACGCGAGGCAGGGGAGGCAAGGTGCAGTTGGCGCGCCAACACGGCGCCCACAGCAAAGGTGGTGAGCAACCAATAAGGCGGATAGTCCCACGTGTTCAGGAAGAGCAGCGCTCCCGTGATCACTGCCGTCAGCATCATGCCGCCCCAGCCCAATGGGAACCAAGCGAGGAGTGAGGAACGAGGGGCGAGGGGCGGCGCGTCATCCGTGACATGCGACGAATCACGAGGGGCGAGGGACGCCTGCCGAGTTAGAAAAATCGCCAGCGCGACGCCGATCGCCAGAATAGCAAAGGGCATCGCGGCCACGTGCGGATGGTTGTCGCCCAGGATGTAGCTGAAGGCTGGAAATTCGTCGATCACCTCGATGTGGTCGCCGCGCAGGCTGACATCGGCCAACACGCGGCTGCTGCGCCACCACCACCAGCCAAAATCAACAAACCACTGGTTGGTGACGCGCGCCTCTTGTGGAAAACCGCGCACGCCGAGCACGTTGGCGATGGCGCTGACGTCGATGCCGTTGGCGTAAAGCCACTCCAGCAGCCCCTGCAAATTGGCCGCCATGCCCACCAACAGCGCGCCGATGCCGCCGCCCGCCGCAGCAGCGGCAAAGCGCCTCTCTGCCGCTGCCAGCAAGTTATAGGCCACACCGAAGGCGCTGCTCAACAGCAGCCCAAACCACGCCGCCTGCGCCAGGTTATAGGTCACGCCAGCCGTCTGCCCCGCCAGCAACCCCACCAGGTTGAAGAGCCAATAGCCAAAGTAGTAGTAGCTAATCGGATAGCCAGCCAACCACGCATCCTGCGGCGGGTAGCTCAGGCTGGCGCGGAGGCTGTGCATGAACATCAGGTCCATGGGTTGCTCGGTGTGATCCGCCGCCGGATCATGCGCACGCACCCACGCCCACGCAGCAAAGGCCAGCAGGAAGAGCGCCTCGACGAGGAGGGTGTAGCGGAGAGAGGGGAGATGAATAGACCGGAGATTGAGTGATTGGCGATTAGGTGATTGGCGATTAGGTGATTGGCGATTAGGTGATTGGGAGATTGGAGATTGTGGAGTCCGCTCTGAATCCCCAATCTCCAATCTCTCAATCTCCAATCTCTCAATCTCTAATCGCTCAATCTCTAATCGCTGAAGCCCTTTGCGCCCAACCACAATGCTGATCACGGCAAGCATACCCACCGCCAGCCAGGCGCCGCCGATCTCGTTGCGGAGCAGGCCGAAGCTATAACCGATCCAGAAAATGTAGCCTGACAAAAGGATGCCAAGCAGGCGCGCAAAAACGTAGCCGCGATCGGGCAAGGCGGCGAAGAAGCGCAATGCCAACGGCAACGCCGCCACGGTCACAACTTGAATTACCAGATAAACGGCCAAAAACTGACCTATCACGGCCACATTCCTCTGTGTAATCTACGTAACCTTCCCGGAAGTCCCATAGCTTCCGGGAAGGTGGCTGATCTTATCCTGGCGCATATGCGCCGTCGGCTTGTTGCTCCAGCCGCCCCGGCACACCGTAGATCGTCACCCGCTCATTCTGATAGAGCGGCGTCAACAGCCCTTGCGCCGCCATCGCCTCAAATTTGCGTACGCCGTCGGGATGCAGAAAGCGCTCTAGTTGCCCAACATAGACCAGATCGATGTGCAACTCATCGATGATCTGCTGGGTGCGGGCCACATCGGACGTAATCCACAACTCGCGATGCAGCCCATCGCGATACCCTACATCCTCTGGATAGCGCTGCTCCTGTTCGTGCATCCCCTTGAGGCCGCTCAAGCCTGTGTTGCTCGCCATCCGCGTGCCCCATGCCCGATAGTACTCGACTTCGGAGGATTCTAGAATCACGGCGTTGCCGCGTACGTGCTCTAGTAGCCATTGCAATGCCTGCCACTCGTAACGCAACTCGATGACATTGTTGAAATCTGGCCAGGCATACGCGCCCTCACGCATGAACTCCAATCCGTTGAGCGTGCCCACTTCTGGCCGCCACCCCGGCATGCGCTGGTCAAGGCGCGCCGGCGTGCCGAGGATGGGGTAAGCCAGACTCGCCACCAGCAGCAACACGAAGACGGCGGCCCAAGCGAAGCGCAAGAGGCGAGATTGGAGATTGGGGATTGGGGATTGGGGGTTGAGCGCTTGAGGGATTGAGGGATTGGGCTGCTGCGCACCGGCGCTAGCATCTCCAATCTCCACTCTCTCAATCCCGGAATCTCCCTGCTTCCGCTCAGGAAACAGCGCGTTCAACAATCGCGGCGTGGCGAGGGCAGCGGCGACGCCCCAGATCACCCACACCTGGCTGAAGAACTTGAAGAGCGTGTTCATGCGATAGTAATCGCTGCCGTTCAGGAAGTCCTTGAGATAGAAGAGCTGTGTGCCCGCCAGGATCGCCAGTCCGGTTGCAGTCAGCACGGCTACAAACGCGTCGCCAGCGTCAACGGATGCACTTCGTCGCCAGAGCATCGCCACCGCCAACCCCAGCCACGCCAGACAGATCGCCAACACGCCCCAACCTGCCAGCAACGCCACGAGCGCCAGCACAAACGTGGCAGGCGCCAACGTCAGCAGCGCCAGGTACAAAAACGTTGGCTGACGCACCAGCTTGCTGTGCAGGTAAATGGCGCGCGGCGCCTGATCGTAGCGACGCAGGAAGAGGCTGATCGCCCGTTCAATACCGGAGGGGAGCAACGAAGGGCGAGGAACAGGGGGCAAGCCAGGCCACATGGATTTGTCATCGATGATGCCTGATGTCTGATGGATGACGCCTGATGCACGCAGCGGGCGACGCGTGGCGATGTAGAGCGTCCAGCTCACCAGCACAAACAGAAAGAAGCTCCAAATCAACAGCCATTTCTCGACAGGATCGGCCGCTTTGACCAGCCCGACGCCGGACGCGCCGACGTTGACGTAGTTGGCAAAAAAGGGCAAAAAGAGCAGGTACGCGCCGCCCGCATAGAGCACCGTCGCCCCAACCGTCACCAGCCAATCGATCCGCCCACGCCCGCGAAACTGACTCACCAGGAAGATCAGGATGCCGATGCCCAGATAAGTGGGCAACTCCCACAGATTGACGCTCGCCAGGGCGCCGAGCAGCAAGGCGAAGGCCGCCAGCAAGCCCAGGCCTGTACGCCAGGCGCGCCGCCAATCGACGCCAGCGTTCATCATCAGCACCAACGCCAACGCCAGGAACAACCCCGACAGTGGAATGCCGATGATGTGCGGGTGCAGATCAGCAAAAAGGAAGCTCCAGAAAGGAAACTCGTTGATCGTCGGTTCGATGACGCGACTCGGCCCCCAGAAGTCGTAGGGCGGCAATTGCGCCACGCCGCTCACCACCTTTTGCCAGCCTGCCGCCGCATCGACAACCTGCTTCACTCCCGGCAGCGCCGACTGGAAATCCGACGGGCTGATATTTGCCAGCGATCGCACCACCTGCGCCAATCCGTCCAAGTTGCCGATGATGGTTACGTAAAGCGGAGCAAGCAGAGCCGCGCCGAGACCGGAAAGCCAGGAAAGGGGAGAGGGGAGATTTGAGATTGGAGATTGAGTGCTTGTGAGATTGTGGGATTGAGCGATTGCGGGATCAGAAGAACCCTCGCTTTCACGCGAATCTCCAATCTCCAATCTCCCAATCTCCAATCTCCCAATCTCCCAATCTCCCAATCTCTTCCTCTCCACCGCCGAATACGCCACGGCGAACACATTCACCACCGTCAACGCAAAGAGCGTCGGGATCGTGAGATTGAAAGCCACCTCGGCGTAGATGCCGGTGAGTTTGATCAGGTAGGCAACCAGATAAAGACCGAAATAGTAGTAATTGATGTAGCCGCCAGCAAAATGGGGATCGACAGGCGGAAAGGTTGGGCTGCGCAGGATGCCGTTCAGGAAGGCGAACTCCATCTGTTTTTCGCCGCCAAACCAGGGCTGCCAGAGATCCGGGTTTTGCAGCCGCACCCACAAAAAGGCCAGATACGCCACGCCAAAAACCGCCTCGCCCACCAGCATCAGCTTCCAGTTGCAGCGGATGAACGCTGTGAGGGGGCGGCGTTGACGCACTGCCAAGAGCACGCCCACCACCGCCAGGATCGCCACCGACAGCCACGCATAGACGACGGTGTTCTGCAGCACGCCCAGCGAGACCAACATCCACAACAGCCAGCCACCCACCAGCCAGCCAAAAGTGCGGCTCAGGAAAAAGCCAGCGTCGCGCAGTGGGCGAAAGAGCGTGAACATCACCGGCCACATCAGCCAGCCCAAGAGCGTCAGCACCAGCCACCACCAGATGATCGCCAGGGGCGTGCTCGCACTGGCGAACGCGTTCCAGCGGTAATTGTCGACCACCGGCAACTCCTGGATGGGCCGATCAAACTCCAGCGACCTGCGTTCCGTCACCGGCGGCAGCATCGAAGTCGCCTGTCCAGCGCCGAGCAAGCCGATCACGCGGTTGATCAGCCCACGCGACTCGCTGCCCGGCTGGCTACCTAATCCTAGTGCCTCCAGCAGCGGGCTTAGCGGCGAGTCCTGTCCACGATAGCCGGGGATCGCTTGCTCCCAACTGCGGTCGAAGATTGCATCATACTCGGCATCGCTCAAGTCGCGCACCTTGCGAAAGATGCTCACTTGTGGGTGGTCGTAAAGGCTGAAACTCTCGTCGGCATGGCGGTCATCGAACGCAAAGCCAAGCAGCTGCGGCGGCGACGTGACTTCCTGCGCCAACTCAAAGCCCAGGCGGCCATCCCACATGGCGGCGTAATAGAGATTGGTCATCGGGTAGCGTTGCGGCAGCTCATCCACGCTGTCGTAGATGCGCTTGGAACTGTAGACCACAAAGTCCGCCTCGCGTAGCTTCTGTTTCAGGATGGCGTACTTATCGGCGGTGTCCTCCTCGTAAGGACTCCAGTCGATGTTGGTCAGCCCCTTGCTGTACATATCCATCCCTGGTTCACCGGGAATGCTCTTCGGCAAGGGATCATCCCACAATTCCCACAGGATTATCGACCCGGCGGGCGCGTGCTCATATAGCCATCGGCTCGCGGTGATCCACGTGTGCTCGCGGTTGTAGACGCCATTGACATACGCCAGTGACCAGAAAATGCCGCCAACCAGACCAATTGTCGCCAGAGCCAGCGCAAGGATGCGGGGTATTGAGCGATTAGGCGATTGGGCAATTGGGCGATTGGGCGCTCCTGCGTCGGTGAGATCGGAGATTGGCGATTGGAGATTGGGCGAGACTGCGCCATCCGTGCCCCAATCTCCAATCGCCAATCCCTCAATCTCTAAATCGCCTTTTCGCTCCCTCGCCCCTCTCTCCCACAGCGCCACGATCAACCACGCAGCCCACAGCAGCATGAAGGGCAACACCGGACTCATATAGCGATTGAACTTGGCCAGGAATGCCCCGGTAATGACGAAATAAGGGAATACCCAACTCCACACAACGAGATTGGCGAGCTGACGATCGTCCAGCCAGCGTAGCTTATCCTGCTTGCGCGCAAGTACGAGCCAGGTCGTCACGATGCGGACCAGACTGCGCAGCAGCTCCCATGCAGCGTAGAGCGTCCCGGCCAGCGCCGTCAATCCGAGCGGCCAGCCCAGCCCCCATTGCACCTGCTGTTGAATAAAGTAGAGATAAGGCAGCGTGTTGCGATATTGGCGCGTAAAGGGGAAATCGGCCACACCACGCACCATCATGCCTTGTTCGACCAGGACGGCGCGCGCAAAATTGCTCCAATCCAGCACGGCGTAAGGGCTGGTGACAAAGAAGGTGACCAAAGCCGCCACCCACGCTGCGCCCACGCTAATCAACGCCCAGAACGGTACGCGGCCATCCTGGGGGCGCGCTTCCTGGTGGCTGTGCTGCACCTCGCGCCACACCACGACCAGCGCAGCCACTGCTGGCGTCGCCAACACGGGCAGTGCGCTGAACTTCGAGGCAATCGCCAGTCCACAGGCAACGCCTGTCAACAGCGCGACCGGCAGTAACTGACGCCGCCCGATCATGCTCACGCCGCCGAGCACCGCCAGCACCGTAAAGGTGGTGCTGGCCGGATCCATTGCGAAGAAATGGCTGAGTTGAATTGCCTGCACCGTGAAGGCATAGAAGCCCGCTGCCAACAATCCGCCGCCCCGCCCCAGCATGCGACTGCCAAGCAGATAGAGCAAGAAGATCGTCAGGGTGTCCAAAAGAGCAATCGTCAGACGCCCGGCCACCGCCAGTGCATCGCAGGCGGCATTGGCGCGCGCCATCAGGCCGACCGTCTCAGCAGGGACGCCGATTGCCGCCGCCACCGGCGCGGCGCGGTGAAAGACCTCGCCCATCACCACGCCCAAATAGAGCGGCAGATGGCCGTAGGTAAAACTGCGCGTGCGTTGATTCTGCACATCCCACAGCGGGTTCATTGGGCTGCGCTGCGGCTCCCAGAACTCGTCCCAGGTGGCGGGCAACTTGATCGTCGTGGCATAGAAGCACGCTGTGCTTCGTTCGTCGGGATGGCTGCCTATGCCGCGATCAAAATTGAGATTCCAAACCCGCAGGCCAAATCCGGCCAGGAGAATCAACAGCAACAGGGGATACACAACCCGCCCTGGCAATGCACGCAACTGAGGTGTAGTCATGCCATCTCACACAATGGGATCGATTGATTATTCCGGCGCCGGCGGATAATTGGGCACCACCCAGGTAATGCCATCAGTAGGTGGCGGCCACAGCAGATAGACATCCACCCAACGGCGCACCCACGTGAAGTCGCCCGGCTCATATGCCAGATCGATGCGCCGCGAGATGATGCCGCCGCCAGTGTCGAGGGCATCGCCGATCCCGTAACCCGGCACGTAAACCTGCGAGCGCAGCGGAATCAGGCGCGGATCAACGGCTACCACGCCCTTGCGCACCAGGTCGCCCGTGCGGGTGCGGTTCCCCCCCGCCGAATCCGAGCTGTAACTAGTCGCCAACATTTTGATCTTGCGCCAATAGGTGATCACCGTGCCGTCCGGCATTGTCTCCGTGATCGGCGTGATCTTCTGCCCATAGGCAATACGACGAGCCGCCGGTTCCTGCGCCAGCCAGGTGTCTTCAAGCACGCGCGCCACTACCTCGCCGTTCTCGTAACGCGTGCGATAGCGTCGCCGCGTGATGCCTTCGGCGCCGGTGGCGAGCACTTCCTGCGTGTCGATAGGCAGATTGGGGTCAGGCACAAAAACCGTCTCGAAGGGTGCAATTTCCTCTTCGACGGTGACATCTTCATTGACCCGCGTGATGGCGATCTTCATGTTATCGTATAGCTCGGTGCTCAAATCCGGCGTTACGCGATCCTCACCCGACAGCACAATGCCCAGATCACTCAAGGCATCGCTGACTGTCTGCGCCTGCGTGCGCGTCTTCACCAATCGCCCATCGACTTCCAACGACACCGCCACGCTCCGCTGAATATAGACATTCAGGTTGGCGGTGACGGCGCTCCCCAGGCTGGGCTGAACGCGATCGCCCAGGTAGAGCGTGACGCCGCTGCGACGCAACGCCTCGCCGACTGTCTGCGCAGTCGTATCGATTGTATAAGTTGCCCCGCGTTCATGCACGAAAATGGGCGCCGACCGTCGTACGCGCAGGCTGAGTGGCTCGGTGTGCGCACCCTCCCACGCAAAGCCCCGGTCATAAGTGATTACCGGGTGCTCCACCTGGACTGACGGCAACGGTTGGTCAACGCCCCAACGCTGTCCGTTGACCAGTACTTCATCGTGCGTTTCGAGTGGCAGACCTGCATCGGCCAGCACGGCGCGTGGTGTGACGCCCCAACTTTGCGCCAGGAAATCGCGGCCATCCACAAGCAGCCGCACCGGTCGCGCCCGTTGCACTGAGATCGTCATATTGCTGCTGATGGCGGCATCCAGCGCCGGCGTCACGCGATCCTGCGCGCTGGGCTGGATACCCAAGTCCATCAACAGCGCGCCGACGGATGCACGATGGGTAAGCAGAGTCTCGCTCATGCCATCGACGCTGACTTGCACCGGCCTGGCTGATAGCCAGAAGAGCGCACTCAACGCCAATACGACGACCCCCAGCCCGATGCCAGTCGCAAGCTGCCCGCTGATTCCCTGTGAACTCCACCTGTTTCTGGTGCGTTCAACCGTGACAGACGCCATTGCGCCATTGTATCCAATGCTGAAGCGAACGCCAAAGCACAGACCGGAAATGGAAATTAGCCAAACATGAGACGCCTTGTGACTTTGGCATACGCCTTGTGCGGCGGCTACAATCATCGCGAGTAGGGTTCACAACTACAGATTTCTAGGCAGAGTTTTCATGTTTTCAGTGTTGCGTGTTGCGTGCTACGTGTCGGAATCCTTCACGCAACACGTCATACGCAACACTGCGCTCATCAAATATCAACCTAGAAATCAGCAATTTCTTGCAACAATCCAAAGTTGCGGCTTACAGCCGCCGCAACCAATCACGAGCGGGTTTATGCGCCAACCAGACATGGCAACCAGAGAACGGAGTGTGCTGCTCGCCGGGATACTGACGGGCTTTGCCTTGCGCCTCTTCCGCCTCGGCGCCGAATCGCTTTGGTACGACGAGACGGTCAGCGTGCACCTGGCTCGACTGCCTGCGCCGGCCATGCTCGCTCACACCGCTGGCGACATTCACCCGCCCGGCTACTACTTACTCTTGCACGGCTGGCAGTGGCTGACCACGCCGACGCTGGCGCATGGGTTAGAGTTTCTCTTCGCGTGGCCGAGTCTTGTCGCCGGTGTGTTGATCCTGGCGTTGACTTACGCGTTGGGACGGCGCCTCTTCGATGGCCGCACCGGGTTGGTGGCGCTCTGGCTGGCCGCTTTCAATCCTTTCCAGCTCTGGTACAGTCAGGAAGTGCGGATGTACACCGTCGGCGCAGCACTGGCCCTGCTCACGCTCTGGGCAGCGCTGCGCGTGCTGGATCGTCAGCGGCCAGTAGCGTGGCTGATGGTCTATGTGGTGAGCGCCGCCGCCGGGCTATACACACTCTACTACTTTGCCTTCTGGCTGGTGGCCGTCAATGTCGCCATGCTTGGACTGCTCTGGCGCAACCACATGGAACGCAATGCACACATCGGCGGTTGGCTGGCTGCGCAGGTTGGCGTGCTGCTGCTCTTTGCACCCTGGCTGCCAGTCACGCTACGCCAGGTGCTGGAGCCGCCGGTGCCGCCGTGGCGCAGTCCCTGGAACACGGTCGCAGAGTTCCTTACCAGCCTGTATGAAACCTTGGGCGCACAGATGGTCGGCCAATCCTCCCCCTTTTCGCTCAATTGGCTGTGGGCCTTGCTCGTCCTCGCTACGATCCTTGCCTTTGTCATCTGGGCATGGCGCGGCGCCGACCCGCGCCGACGGCGTAACGCCGCCTTGCTCTTGACCGTCGTGTTTCTGCCGATCGCACAACTGTACTTCGTGACCTGGCTGGCAACGCCCATCTACCATGTGCGGTATCTCTTTCTGTACGCGCCACCTTTCCTGCTTGCACCCGCTGCCTTGATTGCCGCCGCCTGGACGCCGCGCCGCATGCTTGCGGTCAGCGCGCTGGCGCTGTGGCTCGTCGTCAGCACGGCAGCCGCCGCCAACTTCTGGTTGAATCCACTCTATCGCGCCGATGACCACCGCGCCGCTGTGGCGCACCTTGCCGCCAGTTGGCGCCCTGGCGATGTCATCCTTGCCAACGCTGGCTGGATTTATCCTGTGCTGACCACCTACTGGCCCGATCAGCCGGTTGGGGTTGATGGTTCGGCTCCACCTCAACTCATCGCTCTGCAATCGATCAGTGACTATGCGCAGGGCGACAACGCACCGCCGGATCGCTTCGATCAGCCGCGCATCGTGCGCACCGGCAGCATCGATGGCGCCGCCACGCTTGGCTGGGGTGACCCGGCCAGCGATTTCTTTGCCATCTCCCGCGATGCAACGGCGGCGGCCCTACAAACCATCGCCAGCGCCGCACATCGAATCTGGCACTACCGACTCTATGACACCGTCAGCGATCCAGACGGTGCGATCCGCCAATGGCTTGCCGATCACACCGATCTGCGCGCAGAGACGCCAATCCCCGGTCGTGACTTTGGCATGGTGCAACTGTTCGCCACCCGACAGCCAGCAGACGCCTCCGTTCCGGCATCACCGGTCTGTTTCGAGGGATTGCTGTGTCTGGACGGCTACCCGCAAGCCGAAAGCGACGCAACCGCTGGCGCCTATCTGTATATCCCGCAAAGCTGGCGTGCGCTTCAGCCGCTGCCCGATCTTTCAGCCAGTCTCCGGCTGTACGATGACGCCGGTCAACTGGCTGCGCAGGCGGATGCCCCTTTCCAGCCCGCAACCAGCACCTGGACGCCCGATGTCGCGCAACGTCAGGTGTGGGCGCTGCCGGTGGGCGTCAGCACAAAGCCGGGCGACTACGCGCTGGAGATGGTAGTCTACCGCCAGGCGAACGGCGGCGCATTGTCGTTGCCAGCAGAGGCGCCCAGCCCTGATGGACAGCGGCTCCTGCTGGGCACGGTCACGGTGCTGCCCGCCGTCACCGCCCCGGAACTGCCAGCGTCCTTGGCGACGTTCGATTACATAGAGTTGCTGACGGTGCGGCTCGACCGCGCCACGGCGCACCCAGGCGAGCCGCTGCAGGTGACGGCTTACTGGCGACCGCGTCCCAACGCCTATCGCGACGCCTATCGTGTCGTGTTGACATTGCAGGACGAGCAGGGAACGTCGATAGGTGCATGGCGCTTTACGCTCGGTGGTGATGCGTATCCTAGCGGCGCCTGGCCGGAAACGCTGCCTGTGCGCGATGTCTACGCTGTTACGCTGCCGGCTGCAGTGACGCCAGGTAACTACACACTCGCGCTTGCCTTAGAGCGAGCATCCGACAGCGCCGCTATTGCCGCACGCCAGGGTTGGTGGACAGCGGCGGCAGTCGCCATCGGCGCTGTCAATATCGAGGCGCCATAGGCAGGGCGCCAATTTCGGCTAGACACAGTGCAAGGCTATACTGGCATGATGATCGCAGTTCGTTTCTTGCAGTACTATCGAGTCAGCGTGACCGGCATCCTGACGCTGCTGCTCCTAGCAGGCGCGTTCGCCCTCCCCGCGACCGCGTCTGATCTTTGCAATCCGCCAAACATCATCCCGCAGATCACGTGTGACATGGACGCCTTCACTGGCAGCCCACCGCGCCAATTGCCGGTAGGTTGGAACGCTTTCGTCCTGAACGGCGATCCCAGCTTCCTGGAGGATCATCACACCTATTTTGGCGGCTCAAACCTGACAATCACCAGCGGCGCGCCCTTCAAGGCTGGCATCTACACCCAGGTTGCGGTGACCCCCGGCGCGGGCTATCGCGCTAGCGTGGCCTGGGGTGCGCCCAACCAGCCCGACCTGTTCAGCCGTCAGTTAGGTCTTGATCCCACCGGCGGCACCGATCCCACCGCCGCCACTGTGATTTGGGGACCGGTGCACTGGGGCGAAGGGCGCATGCTCAATTACCCGCCGCCCGATGTCAACATCGATGTCAAAGCGCGCGCAGTGAGCGAAACGATGACGGTGTTCTTCCTGACCGATCACCCACAGTCACGCGCTGCCGACGACCTGATCCTGGTGGATGTGATCGGTCTCTATCCTGACGACAGTGCACCCGCCGTCGAGCTGCCACCAACGCCCGAACCGACGCTCGCACCAGCGCCGGTGGAGGAAGCTCTTGCCGCAGCTGCGGCAGCGCCCGCGGAGGCAGTTGAGGCGCCTCTTCCCACTGCGACTCCCACCGTCGCGCCAACGGAGACGCCAACCGCCACGCCGACGGAGATGCCGACAGAGACGCCGACTGCCACCTTCTCACCAACACCGACGTACACGGCCACGCCGCTGCCCACGGCCACGTGGACACCACTGCCCGCTGCCACGCCTACGCCGTTGCTCTCGCTGGCAAGTGCGCAGACGCAAGCGGTCAACCTGGCGCGCGGTCTCGATCGACGCACACTGATGCTGATCAGCACCGTGAGCTTGGGTTGGGCTGTGATTTTTGGCGCTTCCTGGGGCTGGTTGCGCTGGCGTCGCAAGTAGCATCAGCAAACCGACTTCGATTTACGCTGTTTGCGACTCCTCTTCGCTGGTGGCAGGCAGCAACTGAATCTCGCCGAAGACGCCTTCCTGCACCACCTCCACTTCACGCAACTTGACCAACTCTAGCACGGCCAGAAATGTCACGATGACCTCTAGCCGCGTGGCGCTGCGGCTCAACAAACCCTCGAAGCTAACGCCGCGTCGGGTGCGCTGTGGGGTGGCGAAGGCTGCGCGCAGATAGGCGCGCACATTTTCGATCTGTTCCGCAACCGTGATCGGATAGGATTTCACACGCGGCATGGGCGGCTCGACCGGCATGCGCTGGAGCACTTTGCGCAATGCCCGTTGCAGCGCCTCCAGGTCGAGGTTGCTCATGTCCAGCCGGCGCTCAACTTCCGGCCTGGGCGCCGTGCGGACGTAAACGCGCAGCCCGGCCTCTTCACGGGCGCGCAACGCTGCGGCTGCCTGCTTAAAACGCCGATACTCCAGCAACTGGTTGAGCAACGCATCGCCGCTGGCCTCCTCTTCATCCTCGACCGGTGGGCGTGGTTTGGGCAGCAGGTTGTACGACTTGATATAGAGCAGCCGCGATGCCACCACCAGAAAGTCCGCCAGTGCACCCGGCTCGATCTCTTCCAGCGTGTTGAGCGTCTTCAAATATTGATCGGTGACTGCCATCAGGCTAATCACGCTGATATCCAGCTCGCGTCCCTCGATCATGTGTAGCAACAGATCCAGCGGCCCCTCAAAAGCGGGCAGGCTCACCGGATAACTGGCGCCGAGCGGCTGGGTGCGGACGATGAAGGTGGAGGTCACTGGAGGCTCCCGATTGGTGCGCGCATCACAAACTCACATCATATGTACGGAAACGACGCCCAATGCGCACCAGCTCCACCAAGAGGCGCGCTGTGTCATCGTCGGTGCGGCCGCTGATCCGTTCGACTTTGCAGCCAGCCTCCGCGAGTTGCCGCTCACTGTCGGCGCTGACGCCGGCCTCACCGCCGACAATGGTCACAAACTCAGCGCTGCGCGCTTCCTCGACGCTGAAACCGACGGTCGGGCGGAACTTCGCCATGTAGCCCAGGGCGTTGACATACAAGTCACTTGCTGCGTCGCCAGCCGGGAAGAGCAAATAGTGACGGATCATCTTGAGGCCAGCACCCTGTTGAATCTGCGCGATTTGCTCAAAAAGCAGGTCGCGCCAGCGATTGCCCTGCGTCCACTCGCCGCCTGGACAAACTGTGAGGTTGTCGGGGAACTCGCGATGCCCCCAGACACGCGCCAGGGGAATCTTCAACTCTTGCATCAGCCACGCCACCAAGTGTGCGCCTGCGCGCAATTGCGCCGAGGTCGGAATCTTACCGTTCATAAAGCTGCCAGCAAAGACGACGCCGATGCTGTAGCCGTTGTGACGCAACAGATGATAGGAGACTGTCTCCAGATGGTTGGTCTGCTCGATGCGGCCATCGGCGTGCACAAAGTAGTGATAGCCGATACCCGGCCACGCCTCCTTGCCGCGCGCCGGGTCGGCGGCAAGGTGCACTTCGGCGATGCGCGCCGGGCCCACGCTGACCGGCGCAGCCGTATGATGGATGGCGATGTGCGTGATCTGAGACAAGGGCCGCCGCTCGTAGCGCAGGCGCGTGTGTTTGGGCAACTGATCGACGATGTCCTGAATAGGCGGCGGCGGCACGACAAAGCTCATCGGCGCGGCAGCTTTGGCGGCTAACTCAGCCTGCAATTGCTGAATCTGCGCCAGGCGATCGAGGCGTTCCTCTTCACGGGCGGTGCGTTCGGCTTGCAGGGCGGCGACCTCTCGCTCCAGCCGCGCGATCTCACTGCGCAATAACTCGACCGGCGGCCCGTCCTCCAGATTGCCGGCAGCGCGCCGCGCCGCCGCCAGCAATTGGTGCTTCCAGTTGACGCCGCTCGTCCATTCGCAACCGGGCGACGGCGTCTCGATATACTCGCCGATCCCCTTGACCGCAGCCAACGTAAGATGGGGGAAACGCGTCAACAGCCAGACAATTAGCGCGCCACCCGCCGCCAGTTGCTCCAACGTCGGCGCGCCGCCGCTGCGAAAGTCGCCCGCAAAGGCGATGCTGATGGCGTTGCGCACGTACACTTCCGGCGTGTCGGGGGCAGCGTCGAGCGGCTGCGTCTGTTGCACTGCGCCCTGCGCCGTAATCACGAAATCATACAAGATGCCGGGCCAATTTTGACGGTGCAGCGCGGCCAGCTGCTCCAGCGGCGTGTCAGGCGCGGCGCCAGTGTCGTGCACTACAATGGCCTGTACATCGGTGGGCTGACGGGCTGTGTAGCGTTCGGGCTGACGCGGCAATTGCGCCGCCACATTGTAGATGCGCAACCCGCCCTCCACCGTCTCCGGCTGCGCCTCGATCTGCTGGCGCAAGGCATCGACCTCTAGCCGCAATTGCTGGATCGTGGCGTGAGCGGTGCGTTCACGCGCTTCCGCCGCCTTCACCTGCGCGCCAAGCATCTGATTCAACTCGCGGAGTTCGGTCAATTGCCGCTCCAGCTCACCGGAACGGTCGCTTTCCAGGGCGCCGGTGCTCAACGCCGCCAGATGCAACCGCACCTGCCGCGCCAGCACATCCTTCCAACGCGCGCCTTTGTAGAAAGTGGCGCCGGGACTTTCGCTCGGCGTTAATTCACCCAGGCCTACAATCGCGTCGGCAGTCAGCCCCATGTTCTGCGCCAGCCACGCACACAGGCGCCCGGCGGCGTCGAGTTGAGGCAACGGCGGCGCGCTCGTCTCGAAGTTGCCCGCCAGACAGATATTGACACCCTGCTCCGACCAGGGTTGATCGGGCTGGGCGACATCTTCCATGTCTTTGACCTTCAAAATCTCGCCAGCGGCGTCCACCACGAAGTCATAGGCGATGCCGGGCAGCCCACGCCGAATATGGGCGCGGGCGATGCGATCCAGGCTGAGCAGTGGATGGGCGCCGGTGTGATTGACGACGATGTAGCGAATCTGGTTGAGGTTGCGCCGCGCATAAGGCGCCTCGCTGCGTGGCAGACGACGGCTGATGTCGGTGAAAAGGCGCACGGGCAGCAACGTCTCGCTGCCATCGCTGCCGGCGCCGTTCGTGGGCGCTTCCACCGTGAGCCAGCGCGTCAACACCGTGGCGCCACGCTCCTTGAACCACGTCACCCCCTCGTGCACCAAATCGATCTCCAGCGTATAGTTGCCGGGCGCGTCGGGTAGAGCGATGCGCGCCTGGATGACGACTGTCTGGCCGGGCGCAACATCGTCGGGAATATCGGAGCGCAGGTCTTTACCCGGCGGCAGCGTCAAGAGACGGCGGTTGCGATAGTAGCGATAGCCTAGCCGAAACGGGTTGCCACCGCCCCAACTCCAGGTCAAGGCGCCGGCGTTGCGGACTGTGATCGTGGCCGTGATCGTCTCGCCTGCAACCAGCCGCGCAGGGAAGTTGTCGGAGAGCCATTCGATGGCGTAGGGCGCCAGGTCTGGCGCTTTGCGCGCGCGCCGTCGCCGTTCACTGCGCGCCCCGTTGGTCTCCGTCGGCGACGCATCTTCCGTCGTTGGCAACGCCACAGGCGACAGTTGCGCCTGTGGTGCGAGGGAATCCGCCCCAGTTGGCGTCACGGTGACAGGCGCGTGCGGCGTCGCTGCGCCCGCTTCCACCTCACGCGACGCCTGTGTGACGCGTGATAGTGGCGCGTCGTTGCCGCGCCAACGAAAATCATTGCGCAGCGCCAGCCGAAAGTCCTCGATGACGCCCTCTTTGCCGTCGATGTACCAGCGGTCGAGCGCAGGCCAGCGATAGAGGATGGCGGCGCGAATTTGCTGTGCGCCAGGTTGTCGATTCCAGGCCTCGATCTCGGCGTAGAGCGCCTGCACCCAGCCACTGTTTTGGTTCACCCAGGGTTGCGCCTGCCCAACCTCAGTCAGGAAAGCCGGCAGGTGACGCATGGCTG
>CZCA01000136.1_pt1 | contig 80066 bp, 64 predicted proteins | sample 591981 | NCBI WGS metagenome assembly CZCA01 (sample SAMEA3556810, study PRJEB10932) | anaerobic digester metagenome | reverse complement strand
CATGGGGCGGTTGCCGAGTCTATGCTTTGCGCTGGCGACCGTGACGCTGATCTTTTTCATTGGTAGGAAACGCTGGCAGCCTGGCGTCGGCGTGCTGGCGGCCTTGGGGTTGGCGCTGCTGCCGGAAGCCATCGAGGCAGGCGGGCGCGCTCGCTTCTACGCACCGATGATGTTCTGGTCGCTGCTGGCAGCCTGGGCATTCTTCGAGGCGATCCGCCAAGCCAACGATGTTGCAGACCCGCCGGGCCGCAGCGTGCGGCGCTGGCACTTGCTCTTTGGCGCCAGCTTTGCCCTGGCCATCTTCTCACACGAAGAGATCGTACTGCTCTATCCGGCGCTGCTGCTGACGGCGTTGCTGTGGCGCGGCTGGATGTATGTGCGACTACCGGGCGCCGTGTTCGCTCACACCATCAGCCTGGGTGCGTTGGCGTTGCGCCTGACCATCGAGCAGGTTGGGCAGCCCGGCCAACTGCTGGCGATCCAGTCCAGCCAGCCCTACCTCGACCTACACCTCGACCCCACTGGTCTTTGGCGTCTGGTCGAGACGCTGTTTTTGACGCCAGCGCGCCTGCCCTGGACGCTTGGCGCGCTGGTGGCCGTCGGCGCCGCCCTCGTCAGCCTGCATCGGCGGCGCTGGCGTCTGCGTGAGTTGCCATCACCACACCAGGCGACCTTGTTCTTTGCGCTTCTCTTCGGCGTGGTCTTCTTGCTCTTTGCCACCATCGTCGGCGCAAGCTGGCGCAATCCGCGCTATCTCTTGTTCATTCAGTCCTACTGGCTGTTGATCGGCGCAGCGGGCATGGTTGGCGCCATCGCCCTTGTGCTGCGCAGCACGCGTAGTCAGACAGTCGCCATTGGCATCGCCAGTGTGCTGCTGCTCTTCCTGATGCAGGATGACGCCTTTGCCGCCACGCGTGAGCGGATGTTGGGCTACGAACATGCCTTTGCCTACGTCGCCGCCCGGCGCCAGCCTGGTGACATTGTGATGTCGCCGCAAGCCGCCGGCTGTGCATTGGTGACGGAGGTCCCGTGCGACTATTACACACAGGGCAAAGATTTCGCACCGTTTGTGCTTGCCACTACCGATGACCGGCTGATCGACCGCTGGAGCGGCGCCACCTTGCTCGCTACGCTACCGCAGCTTGAGGCCGTGCTGGCGCAGGGCCGGCCTGTGTGGTATGTCACCGACGGCGAGCGTCTGCTCAAACGCTTCGAGGATGGTTTTGCGCGCGCAGTGCTGGAACGCTTCACGGTGGCGCGCGCCGATGATTCCGCACGTGTGCTGCGCTTCACCGGCGCGCCGCCGCTGGCCGCCACGAGCTGGATCACACCGTTCATGCCGGTTGCTTTCACCGACTGGCTGACACTGACGCGGCTGGCGCACAGTCAGGCTGCGCCCGGCGAGGAGCTGATCGTGCGCAGCGATTGGATCGTCGCCGACAACGAAGAAGCTCCCACCATCTCCGTGCAGCTGGTCAGTGAGGATGGTGAGCGGCCAGCCGCCACCGATGGTCTGCTGGCGGCTGGCGTGATCAACCCCGGCCAGGCCGAAGGGACGCCGATCCCCGATACGAAGGTGCTGCACCTGCCGCCAACGCTGGCAGATGGTCTCTATCGGTTGGAAATCGTCGCTTACAGCCCGGTAGATGGCGAGCTGTTTGCACCGCCGACGCCAGTCACCTGGTTCTGGGTCGGCGCCCAGCCGGCCGCACCGGGCGCGCCCCTCTCCGGCCACTGGCGCAACGGCATCGAGCTGCTTAGCACCAGCGATCTGCCGATCAACCTGGCGGCTGGCGCGCCCATTACTGTACGCGTGCGCTGGCAGAGCGTTGCCCCGCTGACGAGCGCGTTCACCGCGTTCGTACATCTGCAGGGACCGGATGGCGCCATCGTCGCGCAGGACGACCACGCTCCGCGTCATGGCTTCTGGCCGACGACCGGCTGGCGGCCTGGCGTCGCCGTGGATGATGACTTCACGCTGACGGCGCCCGCCACCCTGATCGGCTGGTACGATCCGACGAACGGTGAACGTGTGTTACTGGACGATGGCCGCACGGCGCTTGAACTCATGCACTGGACGGCGCCATGAGACAGGAGTCCACCATGCCACCAACCCCAACCCCGCCTGCATCCGGCCGGCGCACCCAGCCCTGGCTGTTGGCGCTCGCCACCGGTGTGCTGTTTGTGGCAGCCTTCGCCTTGCTGTTGGGCATCAACCTGCGCCGCGAGCTAAACCACGATGAGCATCAGTTCGTTGCCAGCGCTGCGTTGATCGCGCGCACCGGGCTGACGCCGTATGTGGATTTCCCCTATTTCCACGTACCTTTGTTGAGCTACCTCTATGCGCTGATCTTTACGGTCTTTGAGCCGCTCCTATTGAGCAGTCGCGTGGCGTCAGTGATCGCTGGTTGGCTGGCGTTGGCGCTGATATTTGCGATTGCGTGGCGACGGTTTGCCGCGCACCCGCTCTGGACGCGCTGGGGGATGGCGGCGCTGGCGTCGATGTGGTTGCTGGCGACGCCAGTCTTTTTCTATACCAGTGGGCGCGCGTGGAATCACGACCTGCCGATCCTCCTGCTGTTGCTGGCCTTCGGCGCCAACAGCAGGGCGCTGACCAGCGAGCGCCAGGCGCGGTGGCTGGCAATGGCAGGCGCTCTGACAGCTTTGGCAGCGGTCACGCGGCTCTCCTTCGCATTTGCTGGCGCGCCGCTGCTGGCAGCCGCCTGGCTGATGCCGACGGCGACGCGACGCCAGCACGTGCACAACGTTGCGGCTTTTACTCTGGCCGGCGTTATCACCGGCGGGCTGGCGCTGGCGCCAACCTTGCGCGATGCGCCCGCTCTCTTCTTCGGCAACGTCGTCTACATCCAACTCAACGCACGCTATTACGCCGAACTGGCGTACGGTGAAGCCATGTCCCTGGCCGCCAAGCTGGCCTACTTTGGCGAACTGCTTGGCGCCAGCGCTACGAACCTGATCGTGTTGGCGACGCTGGCGATTGGGTTGTGGCCGCTACGGACGCTCTTGTGGCGCAGTAATCGGGAGGCGTCGGCGGTGCGCTTCCGCCTGTGGTTACTGCTTGCGCTGATGCTCTTCACGCTACCGGGCGCGTTTGGCGCCACGCCGTCACAACCACAGTACTTCTATCCCCTCTTTCCGCTGGCAATCCTGGCGATTGTCGAGGCGTTTGCGGCGTGGCCGCCCACACTGCAAGGAGGTGGACTGTATGCCTATGTTCTCGGCGGCGCGACCGCTTTGCTGGTCGCTGCGCCCATCTACGGCGCTGGCCAGATCACATTGTGGTCGCCAGGGGATTGGCTGCCTAGCCGCGCCCATGCCTACGGCGGGTTGATCGGCCGGCTGGTGGGTGATGGTCGCGTGCTGACGCTGGCGCCGATCTATGCACTGGAAGGTGGCGCCGCCATCTATCCGCAATTTGCTACAGGTCCGTTTGCCTGGCGTGTGGCGCCGTTGATGCCTGTGCAAGCGCGCGCCCGCTTTCATATGGTCGGCCCCGACGATCTGGCGACGTTGCTGGCGGACGCTCCAGCGCGGGCGATCCTGACCGGCGTTGAAAATGATGATGCGGCGCTGGAACAGCCACTGCTTGACTACGCGCAGACGCACGCTTACGTCCCGGTGCCGCTGCCCGACAAGAGTACGCTCTGGCTAGCGCCGCAAGCACAATGGGCGGAGACGATCCAGTTGGGTGGGCACGATCTGCCCTCCGCCCCCGTTGCGCCAGGCGCAAGCTTCGTGTTGACGCTGCATCTTCAGAGCCTGCGCCCCATGAATACGAATTGGAGTGTGTTGATCCGCGTTGTCGATGCTGCAGGCGCCGAGTTGTTGCGCGATGAAGGCTGGCCCTACGGTGCGCCGACTTCACAATGGCCGGTGGGTGATGTTTGGCCTGATGGCCATGTGTTCACTGTGCCGCCAGACGCTGCGCCAGGCTATTATCGCGTCGATGCCAGCTTTTATGACCCGAACACCCTGGAGGAATTGGGCGCGCCTGCCACCCTGGGTTATTTGCTGGTCGGCGAGGCGGAACGTGCGCCAACTGCGCCGCCCCTGGCGCGCTTTGGCGATGGCATCGACCTGGAGGCGGCAGCAGTTACACAGTCCGCAGCGAGCGAAACCGCAATCACGCTGACTGTCGCCACTGCATGGCGCGTGCAACAGCCGCCCGCTCAAGATTATACGCTGTTCATCCATGTGCTCGACGCGGCGGGCCATCTGGTGGCGCAACACGACGGCGCGCCAGTCAACGGCTTCCTGCCCACCAGCGCCTGGCGTTCGGCGCTCACAGTGCACGACACAACCGAAATTGCACTTCCGCCAGACCTGCCGCGCGGCGAGTATCGTGTCGTCGCGGGCTTCTACGATCCGGCCACGCTGGCGCGGCTGCCCGTTACGCAACCGCCGACTGCCGGCGATGCGTTCACTCTGGGCATTGCGACAGTCGCGCACTGAGTTGCACTGGGAATCATGGCAACGCCCCGCGTAGCCCGCTCTTTCCTCAGCGTTGTTCCAGTGCCAGTGGATTGCCCTCCGGGTCGCGACCGTGACAGACGAGGATGCCCGGCGCTGTCTCAAAAGGTTCTTCCAAGGCCACGCCGCGCTCGAGCAACACGCTGCGTGCGGCGGCAATGTCAGCTACGGCAAAAACAAGCATAGGCGTGTCCTCGCCCAGCCGCCGCTCGCCGCCGCTGTGCAGCGCCAGTTTGGCGGCGCCGGCGTCAAAGACGACCCAGCTTGCATCACTCAAATCGGCTGTGTCGGCGGGTTCCTCCACGCGCAGACCAAGCTGGTCGCGATAGAAGCGCACCATGACGTCCATCGCCTGCACATAGAGGATCACCTCGCTCAACCCGGCCAGCACCGGTTCGGCGGCAATCTCTTGGGCTGTCGCCTCTGGATCGACCGCGCCTTCCAACTTCTCGATCAACCTCACCAGATCGGTGCGCGTCACGACGCCGACAACCTCACCGTTGGTGAGAACCGGCAGCATCGTCACCTTGGGGTCGAGCATCAATTCCATCGCCTGCTCCAACGGCGTTTCTGGTGTGACGGTGGGGATGCCCGGCTCGGTCATATCGCCAGCGGTGACGGCCATCGTGTGGCGTAATTGCTCCTTGTAGTGGCGGTGCTCCTCAAGGCTCAGCGGGATATAGCCAGAGAGAATGGCGAAGTAGCGCGGTTCGCGCACCGGTGCGTTGCGCAGGATCAGATCGTGGTCGGTGACGATGCCAAGCAGCGCGCCGCTCTCGTCGAGCACCGGCATCCCGCTGATTTGATGCGCGCGCAACAGGCGTGCGACTTCGGGAATTTTGGTGCTGGCCGACACGGTAATGGCCGGGCTGGTCATAATATCGCGGACAAGCATGATGAGCCTCCTGTGTGTGAGTAGGGCGGAGTAAGGTCAGTCAATCGTGAATTGACCGTCTTTGAAGAAAAGCTCGCCGTCCACCCAGATTTCGCTGTCGGTGCGCATGTCACAGATGAAATCCCAGTGGATGCTTGATTCGTTGCGGCTGCCGGTTTCCGGGTAGCCGGCGCCTAACGCCACGTGCATGGTGCCGCCAATCTTTTCGTCGTAGAGAATGTTTTTGGTAAAGCGTTGAATCTGGTAATTCGTGCCGATAGCAAATTCGCCCAGGCGCCGCGCACCGGCGTCGCTGTCAAGCTGGCTGAGCAGATAGGCTGCATTCTTGCTCGCTTGTGCTTTGACCACTTGTCCCTGGGCAAAAGTCAGCTCGACGCCCTCCACCTCGCGCCCGCCCCGAATTGCAGGGTAGGTGAAGCGCACCCAGCCCTCGACTGAATCCTCGACGGGACCGGTAAAGATTTCGCCACTCGGCATATTACGTTTGCCGTCGCTGTTGATGAAGGTGCGCCCCGCAATCGACAGACGCAGGTCGACATGTGGCCCGCGCACCACCACCTCTGACTTGCCCACCAGCCAATCGACCAGCCGCTGCTGTCGGGCATGGACAGCCTGCCAGGCAGCCACCGGATCGTGCTGGTCGGCGAAGGTGGCGGCGTAGACAAAGTCCTCGAACTCGGTGAGGCTCATGTCAGCGTCTTGCGCCAGCGCCGGGCAGGGGAAGTTGGTCAGCGTCCACCGGTGCGCGCCTGCCGCCGCCCGCTGACGATAGCGGTCGGTGATAGGCTTCTGGGCAAGCTGGTGTGTGCGTTGCGCGTCAGGGTTGACGCCAGTGAGCGCGCGCGTGTTGCCTGGTGCGCGAATGACAATGCGGGCGTCAACGCGCTCCGCCAGCAGTTCCTCCACCGGTGAGCGCCAGGTCAATTGTGCGGCGTCGGCGTTGCGATAGAACACTTCTTCGGTCTGCTCGTCGTGATAGAGAACGGTCGGCTGACCGCCCGCCGCCAACACGTGGGCGTAGACGCGTGCAACAAGCGGCTGCGCGGCCAGATCGCCGCGAATTAACACCCAGTCACCGGGGCGCGTGGCAACGCAATAATTCACCAATAAACGAGCCAAACCATCGATGCGTGGGTCGCTCACACGGACTCCTTTCTGATCGTTGCAGCGATTCAATGTCCTGATTATACCCGATGCTCCAGCCAGAGAGCTATTATGCAAGCAATCCGTCCGTCAACCCACAATTGACACTTTGCATCCAGCATGACAAAATCTTCACTTGTTTGCTACAAAGACTCGACTTGAAAAAGGAATTGCACTATATGCCGTTTCAGACGCCCGACTGGGTCAAAAACGCCGTTTTCTATCAGATTTTTCCCGATCGCTTTGCGCGCAGCCCTCGCCTTGTCCATAGCCCCGGCCTCCAGTTCAAGCCGTGGGGCGCGCCGCCGGAGGAACAAGGTTTTCAGGGCGGCGACCTGCTCGGCGTCGTGGATCGGCTCGATTACCTGCAGGAGCTAGGCGTCAACGCCATCTACCTGAACCCGATCTTTGCGTCCGCCTCCAACCACCGCTACCACACCTTCGACTACATGCAGGTCGATCCGCTGTTGGGCGGCAACGCAGCGCTGCGGGAATTGCTCGACGCCGCCCATGCGCGCAGTATGTACGTGGTGCTGGACGGTGTCTTCAATCATGCCAGCCGCGGCTTCTGGGCTTTTCATCACATTCTGGAGTGCGGCGGCAATTCCCCCTATATTGACTGGTTCAAGGTGCACGGCTGGCCGCTGCGCCCCTACGAGCATGACGCCGAGAATCCCCACAACTATGATGCGTGGTGGGACATGCCAGCGCTACCCAAGTTCAACATTGCCAACCCAGGCGTGCGCCAATATCTGCTCAACGTGGCGCGTTATTGGATCGACTTCGGCATCGACGGCTGGCGGCTCGACGTGCCGGAGGAGATCAACGACGTTGCCTTCTGGCAGGCATTTCGCACCACCGTGAAGGAGGGCAACCCCGACGCCTACATCGTCGGCGAGATCTGGCACGAAGCGCGCGAGTGGCTGCGCGGCGACCGCTTCGACGCCGTGATGAACTATGTCTTCAGCCGGCTGGCGCTGGGTTTCTTCGGCGCAAAGACGCTGCGCACCGACTATAAGCCGGGCGGCTATACCCTGGTGACGCTCGATGCGCGCGACCTGGCGGCAGGCATCCATCATATGTACAACATCTACTCCTGGGAGGTCGCCCAGGCGCAATTGAATCTGCTCGACAGCCACGACACGGCGCGCACGCTGTGGACTGTCGGCGAGGATGAGAGTGCGCTGCGCCTCTGCACCCTCTTTCAGATGACAATGCCTGGCGCGCCCTGCATCTATTACGGCGACGAGATCGGCATGAGCGGGGCTACCGATCCCTTCTCACGCGGCGCGTTTCCCTGGCACGACACGACGGTGTGGCGGCATGATCTGTTGGATTTCTTCAAGCGCGCCATCGTCTTACGCCGTCAGCACGCAGTCCTGCGCACCGGTTCGTTCGAGGTCATCCATGCCGATGCAGACGTCTTTGGTTTTATGCGCACGTTGGGAACGCAGCACGCCATTGTCGTCTTCAATCGCGCACAGGAAGCAACAAAGGTCAACTTGACGCTGCCCCGCGTGGTTGCCTCACCCCATTTCACGGCGATCTGGAACACGGGCGCATATACGGCGCACGATGGCCAGTTGACCGACGTTATCATCCCAGCGCGCGCAGCAGTGGTGTTGGTAAACGAACCGACGCAGGCTTCGCTGCCTGGTTGAGACAGGGAGCAGGCGTGCTCTGTCCCGCGTGACGTCTCAGGCGCGCACAGCCTCTTTTTCAGGCTGTGCGCGCCTGGGGCAGACGCTCACAACTTGACGTATAGTGAATCTAACCCTCTACACCTAGTGCTGCTTGTGATATGATGTAACCATGCCAATTTCGAGACCGGTCGACGACGATAAGAACCTGACGCCAGCGCACGAAGATTACGTCAAAGCTATCTATCTACTTCATGCGCGCGGCGTGGAGGTGACAAACTCGGCGCTGGCGAACCAACTCAAGGTGGCGCCCGCCTCCGCCACCAACATGGTGCGCAAGCTCAGCGAGCTGGGGTTGGTGACCTACGAACCCTACCAGAGCATCACCCTCACGCCAGCCGGGGAGATCGTGGCGCTGGAGGTGCTGCGACATCACCGCCTGCTGGAACTCTATCTGCACGACAAGCTCAATCTCCCCTGGGAACTGGTGCATGACGAAGCCGAGCGCCTCGAACACGTGCTCAGTGAAGCCCTGGAAGATGCCATTGCAGAGGCGTTGGGCAACCCCACTTTCGATCCCCACGGCGACCCGATCCCGACCAAGGATGGCAGAATCGAGCGCGTGGAGGGCGCCGCGCTGAGCGATGCTGAACTGAATCGCCCATACACCATCGTGCGCGTTTTGTTGCAAGACCCGGAGCGGCTGATCTATCTCGGCGCCTTGCAGCTCTATCCAAACGCTACGGTCACAGTGCGCAAACGCGCCCCGTTCGATGGCCCGCTGCTCATCGAGGTGGATGGCGAGCATCATGCCCTGGCGCATGATCTGGCCGCCACGATCATTGTGAAATAGGCTGCGGCTCATGTTTAAAATCGGCGATTTCTCTCAACTGGCGCAGGTCTCGGTGCGAATGTTGCGCCACTACGACAAACTTGGCCTGCTCACGCCTAGCTACACCGATAAATTCACCGGCTATCGCTATTACACAATTGACCAGTTGCCGCGCCTGAATCGCATTGTTGCGCTCAACGGTCTGGGACTGACGCTGCAAGAGATCGCCGACCTGCTGGGGGACCGGAACGACCTGCCGGTGGAGGAATTGCGCGGAATGTTGCTGCTGCGCCAAAAGGAGCTTGAGCGCGAGCTGGCCGAGAAGCGCTGGCAGCTCGCCAGCGTCGCCGCGCGTCTGCAACAGATCGAGCAAGAGCACGACCCTGACCCCTACGAGATCGTGGTCAAGCCGTTGGCGGAGCTGCCCGTCGCTGCGTTACGCGTCATGGCGCCGACGGTGCAGGAGGTGGGCTATTTCTGTCAAACGCTTTATGGCCGCCTGTACCAGATGCTTGCTGCAGCCGGAATTGCCTGGCAGACGCCGGAAGTCACCTTCTATCACAACGACGAGTATCGCGATACAGATATCGACATGGAAGTGGCCGTCGCCGTCGCCGAGAATAGCCTGACGCAGACGCCGGCGCCCGATGGGTTGATCCTGCACCGCGCGCCCGGCTGTGAGCTGGCAGCTGCACTGACCTTCGAGGGTTCCTTCGAGAACGTCGTCCGCCCGATTCAGTCGCTGCTCCGCTGGATCGGGCTGCACCGCCACGCTCCTGTCGGTCCGCTGCGCGAGGTGCACCTCTCTGGTCCCGCCCATGCCGCTCTTGCCAACGATGCTCTGCCCGTCATTGAGTTGCAGGTGCCGATTGCTCCCCTGGATGCCATGCGCTGAGCCTGCATCACTGTGCGCCGCGCATAGCCCTACGCGCCGTAATCTGCCACAGGCGCGCAATCTCGCGATAGGGCGAGCGCCTCCCCAACGCTATTTCGAGCGCCAATAGCTGGGGAAAACCAGACTCACTGAACTTGATTGTATCCGCATTGATGTAGTCGTTGACACAACGAACACCGACATAATCGATCGCTTCGAATCCAGCGTCGCCGAGCAGATCGCACCATGCCGGCAGCTCGCGCAGGTGCATCTCGACGCCATAGAAGTGGTTGCGATGCGTTGTCGCCATCAGGCTGGCGCAGGCAGCGACTAGATCGTGTTGCTGCAGCGCCAGGCGGAGCGTCTCGGAGGCAGGATTGGGGATCAGGAGCGAGATCCACCCGCCTGGACGCAGCGCCTGTCCCAGCGCCTGCAGCAGGGGCAATGGATCAGGCAGATATTGCAACAAGTTGTGGCAAAGGACGAGATCGTAGCCGCCAGGATCGAGCGGCAAATCGTCGGCGCTGACATCGACTTGCCGGGTGTGGATGCGGTCGCCGACGGTGAGTGCGGCGGCGCGACGTTCAGCTTCCGCCAGCATGGCCGCGTCGCGGTCAAGCAACAGCACCGTATGACCGTGCTGCGCCAGCGGCAGCGCATCGCGGCCATCGCCGGCGCCCACATCCAGCACGCGCCATGCTGCGCCCGCGCCGATGAGACGTTGCAAATGAGCTTCCACCAGCAGATAGCGCAGCCGATTCCACGGTTGATCCTGATTGCGGCGCCAGGCGGTTAGTACGGCGTCTGCCTCAGCAACTTGCTCACTCACGGCGCTGTCTCTGTCGTTTTGAGGCGATGGGTCGGTGACACCGGGTTGCGACGTTCGAACCAGAACCACGCCGAACGCCAGGGCGGTTGATCGCCGACTTGGGTCTGGCCGTACTCGGCGCGAGTCAAGGTGAAGTCTTCGGCAAACAGGGCGCGGAGCAAGGCTTCGTCCAGCCAGCGACGGTTTTCGGGCGCGGCGTCGGTCTCGTTCAGATGCGCAAAGAGAAGATAACTGGCGCCTGGACGTAGTAAGCGTCGCAAGCCATCACGGTAGCGTCGCAACTGGTCGGGATCAAAGCTGTGTGCACAACCAACATCCAGGGCGAAGTCATACGGCCCGGTGAGAAAATCCAACTGATCCACGGCGCCGAGATGAAAGTGCGTCCGCTCCGCTACTCCTGCCAGTTGGGCGCGACGCGTAGCCTCCGCCACCGCAAGCTCAATGAAATCGACGCCATCCACCTCCCAACCAAGACGCGCCAGGAAGATCGATGCGCGCCCCAGCCCGCAGCCAAGATCGAGGGCGCGCCCGACCGGCAGCGTCGGCGCAAAGGCCAGCACCTCCGGCGGTGGGTCGGCGTGATCCCACGGCACCGGCCCGGCCTGATAGAGTTCCAGCAATCGTTCGTAGTGCGCCATACTCTTGTCTCCTGGCGGAAATTCCCTGTGTGTCACAAGTGATGCGTCATGAGCGCTGAGCGCTGGGTGATTTACACCTGCAACGCTCAGCATCGTCCATAGAGCATCGTTTCCAGCCGCGTGCGTATGTCCGGCCACTCATGGTCGAGCATCCGAAACCAGGCTGTATCGCGACTCTGTCCCTTGACGATCATGTGATAGGCCTGGATGCCCTCGAAGGTGAACCCCATGCGCAAGGCCGCGCGCTGCGAGCGTTCGTTGCGGCTGTCGCACTTCCACTCCACGCGGCGATAGCCCAACTCAAAGCAGTGACCGAGCAGCAAATAGGTGCTTTCCAGGTTGGCCTGCGTGCGCTGTACGATCGGGCTGTACCAGATGCCGCCCAACTCAATGCGCAGAAATGCCGGGACATTGCTCATCAACATGACGATGCCTACTGGCGCCGCGCTCGGTTGATCGATAACGCATAGCGCCAGGCTGTCAGCGCCCTTCAGCGTCTGTGCGACATATTGCTCGAAGCTGGCAAGGTCATCGAATGGACCGGCAAAGAGATAACGCCAGATCAGGGCGTCGGGATCGTAACCGGGGCAGGTGCGTCCCGCCAGCTCAATGGGCGCGCCGTTGGCATGTGCGAACAGACGCGGTGCATGTTCCATCGTCAACGGCTCTAGACGCACAAAGCGCCCGGCGAGCGTCACCGGTGCTGGCTTGATTGGCAGCGTGCCACAACGATCGAGCACGGTTTTAGGCAATAGGGACATGGTTGGCTATTCTCCTTGTTCTGGCGCAAGCGACATCGCCATCAGCAAGATTGGGCGCTGCTGTGTTGGGGTGGCAAAGCGCTCAACGCCGGTAGGTGTAAAGCCAGCACGCGCATAGAAACGCACGGCCGCCACGTTGTCGGCATAGACGCCAACGACCAGCATATCGACGCCGCGTGCCCGCGCCCACTGCCGGGCATAATCCACCAGCGCCAGACCCACGCCCTGCTGACGGTGTGCAGGCGCCACCCAGACCGCCAACATTTCGGCGCCTAGCTCAGTCAGCACGCAGGCTGCCATGGCGCAAGGTTCGCCCTGGACGAACGCGAAATAGGTCACGCCATGCGGATCGCTGGCGCGTTGCGCCGTCATCGCGGCCCATGCGGCATCGGGACGCGCGGCGGCATCCGCCAATTGCGTCGTGAAAGCATAGGGGGCATCCGCCAATGCCGCCAACCGCAGACGCTTGTGCAATTCCCATTGATCGGGTTGAAGCGGGCGAATCTCGATCATGGCGCCGCACTCACGCCATCCCGCCAGCGCGACTGCACAACACACCCTGCAGTACAGCCAGATCAAGATTGGCGCCACACAAGACGATAGCAACGTTGCGCTGCCGCCCCCGCTGTGGGTCCTTCAGATACGCCGCCACCGCCACGCCCGCCGCGCCCTCGATCAGGTAATGATGCGTCTCGATCAGCAGACGGATGGCCGCGGCGATTTCGTCTTCCTCCACCACGATCCAATCATCAACGAGTTGTTGGCAGAGACCGAAGGTGACCGCGTCTGCCTCGATGCCGCCTGCACTGCCGTCGGAGAGCGTGGGCTGCGATTCCATTGCCACCACGCCGCCGGCGCGCACCGAAGCCAGCATGACGGGCGAGTTGGCGGGCAGACAACCGACGATGCGCACCGGGCGCCGTTTCCGCTCACCTGGGTTGCCCTTGAAGTAGGTCGCGATGCCACTGGCCAGACCGCCGCCGCCGACGGTAACGTAGATCGTCTGGATTGCGGGCTGCGTGCGTGCGATCTCCAAACCGATGGCGCCCTGTCCGGCGATGACCTCCCAATCGTTGTAGGGCGAGATGTAGACGCGGCCGCTGTGGGCGGCATATTCACGCGCAGCCGCCTCAGCGAGTACGCTGTCATTGCCATAGACGCGAAGCTCAGCGCCCAGCCGACGGATGGCTGCTAGCTTGCTTGCCGCAGCATGTTCGGGCACAAAGATGACGCCGTGCGCACCTAACTGTTGCAAAGCATACGCCACCGCTGCGCCATGGTTACCCGATGAAGCCGCTACGACGCCGCGCTCCAATTCAGCTGGCGTCAGAGAGAGCAGCTTATTGAAGGCGCCGCGCACCTTGAAGGAGCCGGTCGCCTGTAGATTTTCCGCCTTCAGGTAGACAACATCCCCGCCCAGCTCAGATAGCGCCGGTGAGGCTTCCAGCGGCGTTGGGCGGATATACGGGCGGAGGCGCGTGGCTGCTGTCGTGCATGCTCGCTGCAAGTCCAACATGACGCCATGCCAGGCGTGCATTTGTGTAATTCTAGCCGATGAGAGCGGCCAGTAGGCGCTTACAGGTATACTTTTTGTCTCTCCTGGACTCATTCTGCTCCTCAGTTGGGGCTGAATTGCTTAGCGGCTACGCAGTTCGCTCGCCTTCTCGGAGGCCCGGCGAACTGCGTAACGACGATTGCCGTCAAATATCCTGATTCTGCGGCAGAATCACCAGGTCGCGGATCGTGACGTGGGGCGGGCGTGAAAGCATAAACACCACCGCCTCCGCTACATCGTCGGAGGTAATGCCGGCGTGCTTGGCCACCATTTCGGCAATACGCGCTGGCTCGGTGAAGCCCCACAGCTCGTTGGCGACCAGCCCCGGCGCCACAGCGCCCACGCGGATGCCGTGCGCCGCAACCTGGCGCCGCAGCGTATGGACAAAGCTCTGAATCGCGTGCTTCGACGCGCTGTAGACCGGCTCCCAGTGAATGTCAACGAAGCCGGAAATCGAGCTTGTCACCAGGATATCCCCCGATTTCTGGGCGATCATATACGGCAGCGCGGCGTGCACCGGCCGCAACACGCCGTCGATGTTGATGTCCATCAGCTTGGCCCATGCATCGGGATCGCCCTCGACAACCTGACCGGGAATATAGATGCCGGCGTTGGCAAAGAGCACATCGATGCGTCCGAAATGGGTGACGGTGCGCTCGACCATCGCTACCACCTGGGAGGCGTCGGTCACGTCGGTGGGAACGACCAGCGTCTGCGCCCGCCCCAACTCCTCGGCCAACGCTTCCAGTCGATCCACTGAGCGCGCGGCAAGGGTCAACCGACAACCCATCTGCGCCAACGCCCGCGCCGTGGCCGCCCCAATGCCGGAGCTAGCGCCAGTGATAATGACAACCTTGTTGGCAAGCATCTTTCTCAAAGGTCTCCTCCTTGTTTTTGCACCAGCACTTTGTCCACGCGCCGACCGTCCATATCGACCACCTCCAGCTTGTAGCCATCGATCTCTATCTGGCTGCCGACGCTGGGCACCTGTTCCAGGATCGCCATGATCATGCCGCCAACGGTCTGATAATCCAGGTCATCGCGCGCCGGCAGCTCTTTGAGGCCGAACCGCTCCTGAAATTCGTCCACCGACCACATGCCGTTCACCAACCAGGAGCCGTCGCTGCGTTGCACAATTTCTGGCTCCTCCTCCACGCCGGGTGTTTCGACCGAGCCCAGGATCGCCTCAACCACATCACTGATGGTCACCAGTCCTTCCAGACCGCCATATTCATTGATGATCAGCGCCATGTGCGACCGTGAAGCGCGCATCTGCTCGACGATATCGAGCGCCGTCATGCTCTCAGGCAGGAAAAGCGCCGGACGCGCAATGCCGCGCAGATCAACCTCGGCGCCTGTTATGCGTTGGAGCAGCAGGTCGCGCACAAAGATGATGCCGACGACATGATCCAGCGACCCTTCCGCCAGCGGAAAGCGCGAGTGACTCGATTCCATGAGCAGGGCGCGCACCGCCTCCATATCTTCCTCCACGTCGATCCAGTCGATCTCGGTGCGCGGGGTCATAATCGCGCTGGCGCGACGATCGCTAAGGCGAAAGACCTGCGTCACGATCTCCTCTTCGATTGGCTCGAAGATGCCGACCTGCGCCCCTTGCTGCAACATGATGCGCACTTCCTCATCGGTGACGGCTGGTGCATCACTGGGGCGCACGCCCATGATCTGGGCAAGACCCTCGCTAGAGCGGTCCAGCAGGAAGACCAGAGGGCGGGCAAACCGGGCGAGCCAATCCATTGCTGGCGCCACCAACACGGCGATCTCCTCCGGGCGGCTCAGGGCGACGCGCTTTGGCGTCAATTCGGCGACAATGAGCGACAGATAGGTTGTGAGCAACACCACCAAAAAAATCGCCACAGGATCGGCGTAATCTGCCAACCCTGGGAGCCGCCGCAGGAAGCCTGCCATCGGCTCTGCTAGGCGGGCGCCGCTGAACGCACCGGTGAAGATGCCAATTGCCGTGATGCCGATCTGTACGGTGGACAGGAAGTCGCCAGGGTCTTCTGCCAGCGCCAGTGCGCGCGCTGCCCCCGGCTTGCCTTCAGTTGCCATCGTCTGCAAACGCGGCCGGCGAGAGGAGACAACCGCCATCTCCGCCATCGACAAGAAGCCGTTGGCGATCAACAAGATCAAGAGCGTGCCGACATCGATGATGTACTGGCTCACGACCAAAACCCTCCAAGCATGGTGAGGTCAGGCTTTTCCCACCACTTTGAGTAGGAATGCATATTCGAATGCTGTCTCGCGCAAATACTCGTAGCGTCCTGATGCGCCTCCGTGTCCCGCCACCATGTTGGTTTTCAGCAAGACGATGTTGTCGTCGGTCTTGAGTTGACGCAGCCGCGCTACATATTTCGCCGGTTCCCAGTAGCCAACACGCGGATCATGCAGGCCAGCCGTCGCCAGCAGGGGGGGATAGGCGCGCGGCGCCAGGTTGTCATAAGGCGAGTACGCGCGCATGGCGGCATAGAGTTCTGGGTCGGCAGGGTTGCCCCATTCCTCATACTCGATGACTGTCAGCGGGATCGATGGATCAAGCATGGTGGTCAACACATCGACAAAGGGTACACCCGCAATCACGCCGGCGAAGAGATCGGGGCGCTGATTGGTGACAGCGCCCATCAGCAGCCCGCCGGCGCTGCGTCCCATGATCGTCAATCGATCGGGACGGGTGTAGCCAGCCCCGATCAGTGCTTCTGCGGCGGCGATGAAGTCGGTGAAGGTGTTTTGCTTGTGACGCAGTTTGCCGTTGCGATACCACGCGCGCCCCAGTTCGCTGCCACCACGAATATGGGCGATGGCAAAGACAAATCCTCGTTCGAGCAGACTCAGACGATTGGCGCGGAAGCCCGGTTCAGTGCTGGCGCCATACGCGCCATAGCCGTAGAGCAGGCAAGGACTGCTGCCATCCAGCACGGTGTCCTTGTGACAGACCAGCGAGATCGGCGCCTGGATGCCGTCAGGCGCCGTCGCCCAAAGCCGCCGCGTCTCGTAGTGGTCTGGGTTATAGTTGGCAATTTCGTCCTGTTTGAGCACCTCCAACCGTTGCGTTTCCATGTCGTAGGCGTACACGGTCGGCGGCGTTTTGAGCGATGAATACTCCAGCCGCAGCGTGGAAACGGCAAAGGTTGGATTCTCCGCTACGCTCACCGCATATACCTCTTCAGGGAACGCGATCCAGTGCGCCGCTGTGATGACGGGCGCTTCTGGCGCCAGGCGCAGCACGCGTACTCGCTTAACGCCGCCCGCCCACTCCAGAGCAACCAGGTGAGCTTGGAAGAGCTCGATCCGATCTATCAATATACCTGCTTCCTCTGGCACGAGCGGTTGCCATGTTGCCAACGCTGGATCGTTAACGGGCGCCACCATCACGCAGAAATCCTCGGCCTGGTGGTTAGTCAGGATGTAGAAATGATTGCCGCGATGATCGATGCGATATTCATGTCCCTGACGTCGCGCGGTGATCAATCGCGGGACGGTTGGTGCATCGGCGTCGATCACGTGCGCTTCGGTGGTCATATTGCTGCGCAGCTGCACCACGATGAAGCGCTTGCTGCGCGTCTTGTAGAGGGCGACAAAGAAGCGCTCATCTGTCTCGTGTAGCAGGCGAGTGTCCGCCGTCTGTGCATTGCCAAGATCGTGCCGCCAGACCGAGTCGGGTCGATGCTGTGCATCGACCGTGGTGTAAAAGAGCGTGCAGCTATCGTTGCTCCATTCCAGGCCATAGTACGCGCCGGCGATGCGGTCATCCAGCAACGCGCCCGTAGTCAGGTCCTTGATTACGATCGTGAATAATTCGTTGCCATCCACATCATAAGCGTAAGCCAACAGACGATGGTCGGGGCTGACGACAAACTCACCAACCTCGCAGAACGCATTCCCTTCCGCTAACTGATTAACGTCGAGCAACACCTCTTCCGGTGCAGCCATCGTCCCGGCGCGGCGACAGTAGATGGGATAATCCAACCCTGCCACCGTACGCTGATAGTACCAGTAGCCGCCATCAGCGACCGGCGCCGTGCTGTCGGTCTCACGGATGCGCCCGCGCATTTCCTGAAATAGGCTTTCCTGTAACGCGGCTGTATCTGCCATCGCAGCGCCGGCATAGTCATTTTCAGCCTGCAGATAGGCGATCACCGCTGGGTCGGTGCGGTTGCGCAACCAGTAGTAATCATCGATGCGCACATCACCATGCGCCACCAGGCGCGTCGGGCGGCGCAGTGGTGCGGGCGGCAGCGCGGCTGGTGAGACAAAGGGCATAGTGTTCTCCTTGTGTGTGCATGTTCAATGTACCGGCCTAAATGATACTGGCAACCCAATCGATCAGCAACCTGTACAGGCGGCAACCTGAATATCTTTCGAGTGACGGGACGCCTGGGGCAAACGATCGCTACTCCTCCGTCCGCTCCTCCGTCGCCAGCCACTTGAGCGCGACTCAGGTGCAAAAGGACTTTCCTTTCCGAAACTTATGGTGGACAAGGCTAACACAGCGTGCTACAATCGATACGCACATTTCTATGCAGGAAGCAGGATTGTTGCAGATTATTTGTTGGAAACAGTGCCAAAATCTTGCAACTCGGTTTAACATTCCTTCGTGTAACGCGTGTCGTAGTGGCGAGAAGCATCATGCATGGAAGTGTGCGGCTTGCTGACGAAGATCATTCGTTGCACCAACGCCGTTCGGAATTACTCGCCGTTACCAGAGGCGCACAATCACGTCAACATGAAGAGAAACTATGATTTGACAAGTCAAATTGGCAAAGCCGGTGTACAACTTGGCAGCCGGCAGGGGAGGTGATACACCGACGCACATATCAATCCATCTCATTAAGTGCACGACACCCCAGAATGATTGGCAACTCAGAGCATTGTTGGCTTTCCCTCTAGCAAGGGGGAGCAAGAAAGGAGCAATGACAACATGTGGCGCAGATTGAGTAGATCGGGCGTGCGGGCCGGATCGATGCTGTTGGCGCTGGCGATTGTGTTGGCAGCGGTGTTGACGCCGGCTGCCGCCAGGGCGGCGCCGGCTGCCGCCCCACAGGCAACTGTAGCTGCAAGCGGCTGCGTCGCCTGGCACACGGTGCGCCCAGGTGACAATCTCACGCGCATTTCGCGCTGGTACGGCGTCAGTGTCTGGCAGATTGCGCAAGTGAACGGCATTCAGAACCCCAGCCTAATTTTTGTGGGCCAGGTGTTATGCATTCCGAGCACTTATGTTCCACCCGGCCCATACCCACCTGGCCCAGTGCCGCCCGTGTGGTGTAGCCAGTTCTACACTGTGCAATTTGGCGACACGCTGAGCGGCATTGCGCGGCGTTGTGGCACTTCGGTGCAGTCACTGATGAATTTGAACGGCATCTGGAACCCCAACCTGATTCGAGCGGGCCAGGTGCTGCGTATCTACTATTGATTTCCAGGTTTGACTTCTAGGTTGTAGCGTCATACTGTTCACAATCTTCCTGGAAGCGCCAAGGCTTCCAGGAAGATGAACAGCTAACCTATGTGAAAGTCCGCTTCATCCTTTCACCCGATAATGATAGCGATAGGCTGTCTCAAAACCGGCAGAGGCATAGAGCGCCTGGGCCGCAATGTTGTGCGCCATGACCTGAAGATAGGCGTGTTGCGCAGCATAGAGTTGCGCCCACACGGCAAGCGTACGCAGAATTGCACGCGCCGCACCCTGACGACGATAAGCGGGCAACGTCGCCATGCTGAAGATGCCCAACCAGCCCGCTTCGACGACGCCCATCCCCACCGCCGCTGGCTCCCCATTCACGTAGAGCGTCACAAAGCCGTGCTGCGGTGTGATCCGCTCTAGGATTGCGCGCCGCACCGGGACAGCCACCGAGCTCACGGCTTCGGCAGTGCAGTAGAGTTCAAACCATTGTGGATCGAACTCCTCGCTGACTTCAACCTCGAAAGCTGGATAATGGCGCAGTGAGGGCAGCCTTGTCAACAGCGTTGCCAGCGATGCAACCTGGACAAAGGTCGGCGCTTCGAGAGCGTAGCCGCGCGTTGCCAGCACTGCATCGAGTTGTGCCGGTTGCATAGCGTCGCAAATCTGGTAGATGGCGGGCAAGCGGCGTGCAGCGTAGAATGCCTCGACCTGCGCCAGCCGCTCGTCCAAGGGCAGCGCACCGTCATCGCGGTTGGGCCAGACAGAGTTGGCGCGTCTGGTGACGCCCAGTGTGCTGCGCAGCCGCCAACCACCACAGATTTCGACCTCAGCCGCTGGCCAGGCATTGGCGGCGAGGGTTTCGAGCGTTAGAATCGTAGATAAGTCAATCATGGCGCCGATCATAATAGTGTATGTTGTCTTGCCCCAGTATATCATAGGGTGTGGCGCGCTAGAGGCTTGGGAATACAGGGCTTTTGTGGTAAAAGCAGAGGGCGACACTTGCGGGAACGAAGTTTTGTGAAGTCAGGCAAATTGCTCTGACTGATGTACTGGTAGATCATCGGATGAAAAGGATCAGGTCATGACTGCTCAGGCAGGCGGCGACTATCAACTGTTGGACTCCGGCAACATGCGCAAACTGGAACGCATCGGCCCCTATCTACTCGTGCGACCGTCGTTGCAGGCAGTCTGGCAACCCCGTCTGATCGATAGCGACTGGCAGCGCGCTGACGGCGTCTATGAACGCGGAGCTACGGAGGATGGTGGGCGCTGGACCTTTCATCGCAAGGTCAATCGTGAGTTCGATGTGCTCTACGGCGACTTGCAGTTTCACATCAAGCTCACGAACTTTGGGCACATGGGGCTGTTTGCAGAGCAACTCGACAACTGGAATTGGATGCGCGACGTGATCCGCGCCCGCATGAAACGCACGAACGATCGCAATCTATACGTACTGAATCTGTTTGGTTACACAGGCGGCAGCACGCTGGCCTGTAGTCAGGCGGGCGCGCACTGCGTTCATGTCGATGCGGCAAAGGGTGTGGTGGATTGGGCGCGCAAGAATGCCGAATTGAGCGGGCTGCAAGAACGTCCGATTCGCTGGATCGTCGACGACGCTGTGAAGTTCGTAAAGCGTGAAGAACGGCGCGGCCATACTTACCAGGCGATCATTCTCGACCCGCCTTCTTTTGGCCGTGGACCGAAGGGGGAAGTGTTTAAGATCGAGGACGATTTGGTGCCATTGCTGCAGGCTTGCCGTTCGCTGCTGGCGGATGACGCGCTCTTTGTGCTCTATAGTTGCCATACACCCGGGTTTACGCCAATCACGATGCGCAACCAGCTCGATATCGTGGTGGGCGGCAAGCGCGGCGCGATCGAAAGCGGTGAGATGACTGTGCCCGAACAGCAACCGGACCCGGCGCGAGCACGACTGTTGCCGAGTGGCGTCTATGCGCGCTGGTTGGCGGCAAGCTGATCCATGCCCACGCATCTCACCAGCCTCCACAACCCACACGTCAAAGATGTGCTAAAGCTGGAGAAGCGCAGTGAGCGTGTAGCGCGCCGCCTGACCGTGGTCGAGGGCGTGCGCGAGGTCAGTCGTGCGCTAGCGGCAGGCGTCACGCCGGTGCGTGCGTTCGTCTGCCCGGAGCGTGTGGATCAGGCGGCGATGCACGGTGTGTTGGTGCAACTTACGCGGCTCGATGCTGAACGTCGTTGTCATCTTTTCACTGTCACGCCGGAAATCTTCTCGCGTCTGGCTGTACGCGAGGAAAGCGGCGGTGTGGTGTTGGTGATCCCTTTTCTCGACACGCGCCTCGAGCGTCTGCCGGTGCAAGCGACGCCTTTTCTGACCGTGATCGATCGGCCTGAGAAACCTGGCAACTTGGGCGCCATCCTGCGCACTGCCGATGCAGCCGGAGTGGATGGCGTGATCGTTAGTGGCGGTGTGGACGTACATAATCCTAATGTCATGCGCGCCAGCTTGGGCACGATCTTCACCGTGCCAATTGCCGAAGCGACTGCCGACGCCGCAATTGCCTGGCTGCAACAACACGGCGTCCAGCTTGTCGCCACAACGCCGGACGCTGTCACACCTTACACGGCTGTCGATCTGACCGGGCCGGTCGCCATTGTGATGGGCAGCGAGGCGGAAGGGCTGAGCGCACAATGGCTTGCCGCCGCCGATCTGCGCGTGGTCATCCCGATGTTTGGGCAGGCTGATAGTTTGAATCTGGCGACGGCGACGGCGCTGCTCTTGTACGAGGTGGTGCGACAGCGCACGGGGAGTGGGGTAATCAGGCCGCCTGGCGGCGACACTCATCCTCGATAACCGCCAGGCGCCAGCATGAGTCGTCCGCTGACGACAGGACAATGCAGGCGGCAACGACCAGCCTGAACATCTCGTTGACGTCGACGACATGCGTGCACAGTTGTGCGTCCTTATCAAGGCGTCGTTGTAGACACCGGCGCATGGCGTCAGTCGTGACGCCTGTCGGGGATGCCTGTCGACAGCATGCCGAAACTTCAGCATAGATCGCCAGCGCCAATTGCGTCAGCGGATGTGTCTGATTTAAGGCGAGGGAACCAGGACGGGCAGACGGCCCGGCAATCAGGCAGCCTTGCGCAACGAGCTGATCGAGAATACGCCGGCTCATCAGCTCGCCGTCCTTGCCTTGCATGATCCTGATCAGGCGCTCACGCAGCGCCCAATCGAAGTCATGCTGGCGTAGATACGCAGCCACGCGCAACAGCGCAGTCAACTGCGCCCCTTCAGTGCTGGGCGCAAAGTGGTGATCCAGGGTGCGCACCTCATCGGCGCACTCTTTCAATTCATGCGCCAAGCATTGACGCAAGGTCAAAATACGCAGACGCTTTCCCTGCTGGCGCACGCGCCTCGCCACCGGTGCAAGGTCGCGATCCCCTGTCACCAGGACGAACGTATCGACGCCAACACCCGGCCGCGTCACGTCAAGCGCTGCGCATACGTCAACCGTGATCTCCATATCGGCGCAGTTCTTGCCATGCCGTCCGATCTGATAGTGGGTCTTGACGCCAAGTTTGACGAGTTCGCGTTGTACATCACCATGCTGTTCGTCGCACAATGCCTGCCAATCGGCGTAGGCGTGAATCTCGCCGGGGCGCCCCAGGTCAGCGCTTTCCGCCCGCACCGCCTGCAGAATGGCTTGCGGCGAAGGCTGACGTCCCTGGCGCTCCAGGCCGATATGGATATTTTCGTAGTCGATATAGATAGCGACGCGTGGGGCGCGGCGCGCAGCGGGCAGAACATCGCGCTCCAGATCGCGCACGACGCAGGCGGATTCAGCCAATGCGGCTGGCAGGTCGCCCGACCACCAGACCAGCACAGCCGTCTGCTGCTGCGCCGCCTGTCGCACCAGCGGGATGAAGGCGGGATCGCCGCTGACCACGATGAGATGATGGGGCGGCGCGTTGGTCAACGCCGAGATTTCGGCGTTGACCAACGCAGGCAACGCTTGTGCTCGATCACCGTTCAGGTGGATCAGCTGAAAGCCGGCGGCGGTGTAAGCATTGTGCGTCACAGTGTCATACGTTTCTGCGATTGCCAGCAAGCGTGGGCGCCGGGCGAAGAGCCAGGCACACCGGCGAAGCGCATCAGCCTCTGCCACAGCATCGATGCGCTCAGGCATGGAGCTGCTGCTTGCCTGGCGAAGATAAGCGTCAGCGATTAACACAACGTCAGGGGCATTGGGTGAGGAGTCGGTCTGCAGGTCGGTCATCAACAGCACCTCCGCGTGTCAGGTGTTGCACCGAATTGTCAAGCACAGATCGCCAGCAACGACCAGGCTTACGGAGAACCCGCCTGGAGGATACGTCTCCAGGCAGGCGTCTCATGTCGGGTCAGACTGGAGCACGTAGGCTCACAGGTGACCGCGTCCATCATCAAGCGCTAGATGCCGATCACGGGCGCCAGCACCAACAGCAGCAACAGGATGAGCAACACCGCCGCCAGGCCACTGCCCGTAGATGGCTCAGGTGTCGGGGGCACAGTGTTGACAACAACGGCGGGCGTCGGTGGGAGCGGCGCGCCCGGGGTCGCCGCGGTCGCTGCCACGATCACCACCACCAGGATCAACACAATTGCGAGTTCCATGGGATACTCCTTTCGGTCTCAGGGTTACTGCGTCCTACTTCCCTCGTCACTTACCAGAATACCGGAAGCGCGTCCGGAGCGCCATCACCTACCGCTGTGTATGAAGTTGACAGCCGACTCACCATTTACTCACCAATGCACACGGGGCGGAAATGTATCCGCCCCGTGCTGAACAATCGCCGTTTCCATGTAGCGCCGTGTCACGCCATGACCGGCGCCGTTGCATATTTCAGGATACGCCATCCTTCCGTGCGTAGCACTTCAGGGTAAAGCGTTTGGTAGACAGAGCAATAGGGCGAGCGTCGGTCCCAGGCGCCGGTCGCCTGATACGCCAACAGAGGACAGCCGCCCCCGCACCAGACGCGCCAGCGACAACGCTGGCAGCCAGAGCGCTGTGAAACTGCAATAGGTTGCAGCGCTCCTGGCGTTGCGGCGTTGCGCACAGCGGTCAGAAGGCGAGGATCAGCGACGCTCGCCACTGGTGTGTGCAGTTGTGCGTGACACTGCGCCACCTGTCCATCGGGCGTAAAGACCAGGTAGTTACGTCCGGCCCCACACGCATGCTCATGCGCTGTGTGAAAGGTGCTGCGATCAAGCAGGCCATCAATCAGGCGATAAGGCGGCTGGCGACGCTGAATCACGCGCAGGGCGGCGCGCACGCCCGCAATCAGCGTCGCATCCTCCGCCGGCGTGGCTGTGGCAAGAACAGCCTCATGGTTGCGCACAAAGTTGAGGTTGAAGCGCAAGTTGCGGTCGAGTGCGAACTCAACAGCCTGCGCCAGCCCGTCGGCGTTCTGCGCCGTCACCGTGATCGAGAGGTCGGGTGTCACGTGGTGCGCCAGACAACGATCAATGGCGGCGGCGACGGCGACGAAACTGCCCGCGCCATGCACAGTCGGTCGTTGACGGTCATGCCAGGCGCCAACGCCATCCAGCGAGATCATTACGTTGATGCCTTCGTCGTGCAGATACCGGATGATGGCATCGGTCAGGCGCACGCCGTTGCTCAACAGCAGCTCGCGCAGTGCAATGCCAGTGCGCTGCGCCGCCTGCTGTGCATGACGATGGAGCGCCTGCACCAAACCGAAAACGAGCGTCGGCTCGCCGCCGGCGTACTTCAGCTTGACGGCAGTGTAACCGCCTTCCGCCGCCGCATCAAAGGTCGCGGTCACGGTGCGCCGTCCGATAGACTCGCTCATACACCGGGCGGTGTGCGCAACGAAGCAGTAGGGGCAGCGCAGATTGCAGGCGTCGGTCAGATGCAACCAGGCGGTGAGCATCCGGCTGGTTGGTGCAGGACGGGTCTGTGGCGGCCATTGCGCCACCAAACCGGCTTCCACCAGCGCCCGAAACGCATTAGCGCACACAGGCTGATCCGAATTTGCAGCGGTGGGAAAGGGAACATAAGGCTTGGGTGTGCGAAATTCCGTGAGGAGTCGTTGTGCGGCTTGATTGAGCACTGCGACCGCACCGCCTCCGGCTGGACTGATGCAGACTACGTGCTCGTCATCAAGCGGTTCAGAAACATACGCCTGGTCTACACACCAGGGACTTGGACTATCGGTGCATAAAGGAGGTTCGGCCTGATCCTCGCCATCGGCGCACGCACAGTTGCAGTCGGTGAAATGTTCGGCGCGGCTGACGACAACTCGGGGTTGCGCATTCATAAGATGCAGCCTTTCGCAAAGGGTTTTCAGCAACGGGAAAAACGGCGCTCAGAAAGAAATTATACTATATTCGCAGCGGAAAAGCAATACGCGCGTCAACTTATCCCCATACAAATGTTGTATGAAGTGAAGCCAGCGCGCGTTGGTCACGCAGTTTCCGGTGAAAACCTCAGCTCCAGAGCGCCCGATTCTCCAGGAATGTGCGAAAGTCTGACTTGTTCTTGTCGTCGTAGCCGTACAGTTGTTCCATCGCTCGGATGGTCTCTCGCACCACGTTTAGCTCGCGATCGGTCAATTTCTTGAGCGCCCGATAGATGCGATCCTTCTCACGGCGTAAATTGTGATAGTCTTCGGTGTAGAAGATGCTGTATTGCAGTCCCAGCCAATAGTTCTGGGCCAACTGCTGCAGCACTGCTCTGTCTCTATCTTCCTCATTTTCCTCTTTTATGTAGCGTGCAAACAATTGATGGCCGCGCTGTGCGTAGAGTTTGCCAATTTCCGGCCAGAGCACCTTCTGCTCTGCATCCTGATCGACGATGGCGGGTTTGGGCTGACCAGGGCGCAAGCGGTAATCGTCGCCGATCAGCGCCTCGGCGGTTCGTTCAGCCTTGCTGCGGATGTCTTCGCGCCCTGCGTACAAGCCCAGCCAGGCTAGAACGACCATGGCGTCCAATTGATAGCGCGGGAAAACACCGGCGGTTGTCTCGTAAGTCTGCCACAGCGCTTTTTCGCTTTCCTCGATCAGGGCATCTCTGGAATCCGCCAGACTCTGACGCTTCACAAGCTGCTCCACCCAGTCGCGGCAGGCGCAACCGACTTCCAGCAGCGCTTCCGCCTGGCGGATCTTCTCCCCCAGATTTTGGAAGATGTCCGCCGCTTCGCGCGCATGGTCGCGCGCCTTGCGCAGCTGCGCCACCCGTCCTTCGTACTGGCTTTCTGGCAGATCGTCGATGGAGCGACGCGTCGCTTCGGAGAGGGCGATCAGCGCCAGGCCGATGCCGCGCTCATCGCGAAGGGCGCGGAAGATGGCCAGCGCCCGGTTCGCCAAATCGATGGCTTTGTGATAGTGGCCTTCATGAATCTCGATGAGCGCCAGCGTGTTGAGGCTCAGCGCGACCGGCGAACGCGGCCCTAATCCCCGCCGAATGTCCAGCGCATCCTCCACCAATGCGCGAGCGTCGGCATACAGTCCTTCCTCCGACATTGCAAAGCCCATGTCATTGAGAGTGGTGGCGCGCTCGACGGCCAGATTCAACTCACGCCACAACTGCGCGGCCTGGCTGGAACGCTCGATCGCTGCGCCCATCTTGCCGCGACCCCATTCCAGATAGCCCAGAATGCGCAAGGCAAAGGCGCGCATGGCTTTGCTCAGCCATTTGGTGACGTCGGTGTGTGGCAAGTCGCCCGGCTGTGGCTGCTCTTCCCAGGTTGCGAGCCGTGCGAGCGTCTGAAGCAGCGACTGCTCAGCGGCCGACATGGCGCTCTCGGAACCCTGATAGACCAGCGCGTAGGCAAGCCAGGCGTCCATGATGGCGGCGGCGTGTGGGGCAGCGCCGTTCAAGGTCTCTTCTTCCGTCATGCGAATCTGCGCCGCCGCCGCTGTCGTGGTGTGATAGTCCTGATTGGCCCACAGGCGCAGTACAGGATGAATCGCAAGCAAACCGTGCGCGAGACGCCGATTGATCTCCCCGATTTTGTCGCCCTGTTCTCCGAGGAAAGCCATCACCTCTGCCTGCAACTGCATATCGAACAGCACATCGCCGGAGTGGATGGCTTCGTGCATATAGCGATAGTAGCGCAGCAGCCCCCGGTCGGGCCGCTGGCGGAGACGGTAGTAGAGCATCTCCACCAGCAGGTCGGTGCGCTCGCTGGTGAGTTGCACCAGCTCTTCCAGGTCGATGCGCCCGAACCCCTCCATCTCCACCGGCTCCCAAAATTTCGACAGTCTGGCGGCCATGGCGTCGATGCGTTCCTGATAGTGCTTGAAGATCGTATCACGCGCGCTGGCGGCGGCGACCTCGTCTTCTGGCGTTTGATAGAGCGCGCGCTCCAGGATGTCATACATTTCGTCGTGGAGAAAGACGCGCTCGTCTTCCGGGCGCACCTTGACGAAGGACATGGGCTTGACTTCGTTTAGGCGTAGGAAGGCTTCCCGTTCGTATTGCGTCCGAATACCCAACAGTTTGCCCGCCAACTCACGATCGACGCCCTTGCGCGCACGCCCCAGCATTTCCACGGTGTCGCCTATCTGTCCAGGCGCTTCCTTGAGCCGCCTGATGAGTGCAGCCTCCAGCTGATGGCGTAGCGAACCGTGCGCGTCCGCCTGGGCAATCTCTTCCACCTGATCGAACAGCCCCTTGATTGTAGTGACGCTGGCATTGGAAAGCAGGTCGACCAGCAGCGCCAACAGCACCGGGCGCCCTTCTGCCAAGCGGCCAGCTCGGCGCCGCTCCTCTTCCGGCAGACGCGCAAGAAAATCAGCGCGCGTGACATCGCCCGCTGCGCGCGTCACAGCTTCCACCGCTGTGAAGTAGTGCACGCAGGCATCGCTCTCAAGCGGCGGCAACGTGACACGTTCGACGTTGAGGCGATAGATGCGCTCCATCTGGTTGAGCAAAGGGAGCACGGCCGGACGACCGGCAAAGAGCACGATAACGTTGCGCCACACAGTCAGGTGCGTGCAGAGCCAGGTGAAGGCCTGGGCGATCTGGCGTGGATTCGTGGGGTGCAGGGCGCGATCATAGACTAGGCATTCGGCGGTGTCGAGCGCCAGCACCACCGGGCGCGTTTTCGCCAGGCTCGTCATGTCGTCGTCGAACGCTTTGAGCGCCTTCTGTCGCTGCTCCTCCACGCCGGCGACTTCCCCGGTCAGGCGCAGCTGCTGCAGTTGCCGGCGTTCCTTCCCATAGTCGGCAAAGCGTTTATCGTCGGGACGCAACACGCGGTGGATGGCGTCCGCCAGGCCATTTTCGGTGTGCGTCGGCATGTGATAGAGATCGATCAGCCCGGTGGCAACGTCGAACGATCCCTGAGCGCTGGCGCGTGCCACCGCTTCTTGCAACAGGCGCGTCTTGCCGATGCCGCCGTCGGCGGTGACGGCGATCACGCGCGGCAGATTGCGCGCCGTCGCCAGCAGGGCGGTGATCCGCCGCATTTCTTCGTCCCGCCCTACCAGGTCAGCGGTGCGTTGTGCGCCGACAAAATCGGTGGGGTTTCTTGTGGTAGCGAACATCATACAAATCACCTCATTGTGATTGGTGCAGGGCGTTGACGGAGGCAAGCAGTGCCCCTAGTTGTTCTGCTTGCCGACGATAGTACATCTCGGCATTGGGGTAATTCTCAGACCATGTTCGATACATCTCGATAGCCCGGCATCCCAATGCAGCAAAGAGCGTTGGCTTATGGTATTGCAGGTAGCTGCGATAGGCCACGCGCACCGACTCGTTGATCACGTAGCCAGCGCCCTGCCAGCGCATCAGATAGTTGTCCAGCAGCAGGTCGCGCACACTGCGTGCGTCCTCCATCGATAGCCCCTCCGATCGCTCCTCGCCATTAGACTCGGCGCGGTGGCGCGCCATCATGATGGCGATCTCGCGTTCGCGAAAGCGATCGAGCACACACAACGCCTCTAGCGCCTCACGGACACTCCTCTGCACGCCACTCTGGACAAAATCGAGCAGCGCGTCCACCAACTCCTCCAACTCGGCCTCCGGCGGGTCGGCCTGCCCTAACACGTGGGTGTTGAGTGGATAGCCGCCGCCCAGGGCGTGAATCCGCGCCGCGCGTGCGGGGTCGGCGAGGAAGGCGCAGCGCGCGAGCTGTTCGCCTACGTCTTGTGCGTGAAAGGGCGGCAGCACCTTTTCCACGCTCTCCTGGCGCAGCGGCACCGACCGCCAGGGAAAGGGTGCGCCGCGCCCGGTCATCACTACCAGCCCGTTGTCCAGAGAGGCGACCGGCGTCAGTAGTTGGTCCTCCAGCAAAGGCAGCCGTTCGTTGCCCTTGCCAAACTCGAAGACGGAGTCGACGATCAGCACGAAGGCAACGCCATCGTGCTGCGGCAGGTCACGCCCCAACCAGTAGATCAGGTCGGCGGCGCTTGCCTGCTCGTCGTAAGTTACTTCCCACCGTTGGCAGACCCAGTGCAGCATCTCCAATACGATCTGGTCTGGCGACTGACAGGATGCAGAAGATGCTTCGTAAAAATAGCAATGTTGGTGCTGTTGCGAAGCGTTGGCGTCCAGCTCGGCCTTGGGCGGCGCCAAAAAGAGCGTCAGCACCTTGACGCGTTTTGCCTGCGCTTGGACATCGGGTGGATGCGGTAGCGCCGTGCCCAGATGGCGTGACAGCCACGTTTTACCGCTGCCGCGTTCGCCGTAGAAGGTGATCGCGCGCGTCCGTCTTGGCTTCCGTGCGAGTGCCTCTCGAACCGCCTGTTCTACAAGCTCGATCTCGTCTGCATGGTTGACGAATAACTCGGGGCGATAGGCGGGTTGCGGCTTCTCCATAAATGCCTCACAGGTGCGATTAGCGCGTATACGCCAGCGTTGCCGCCAGCGCATTGAGGTCGAGCCGGTCGCTGTCAAGTTGATACCAGGCTGTGGTTGCATCCAGGTGTTCAGACTCCACCATGACCACCCCCGTTATACAGGAGCTGACAGCGCACTTCAGCAACGTGTGCACAAAGACGATCGCCTCACGTGGCAGCAGCGGCACGCGCCTGGCGATTAAGGTCTCCACATCGCGCAGCGCCGGGCTGCTAATGGCGTCCAGGCTGCCGAAGGCGCCGCCGCTGGCCACGGCGACGCGCCGCCGGAGCAGTTCTGCCAGCGACTCGACGCCCCATTGGATGCTAGTCTGGGCAAACACGCGGCGCGGGCAGATGGGCGCCAGCAGGTCGGCGTAGTCGGTGGGCAAGAAACCCTTGAGGAAGATGTTCTGGGCAGCCCATTGTTCTCCATTGCTCAGCAGTGAATGCAGCCAGCGCGCCCCAACGGTGGCATCGTGGGCGCTTTCCGGCAGCGCATCGACGCCGTCGATCAGCACGAAGATCGCCCGATAGCCAAGCACAGTCAGTAACAGATCACAAACTTCCGCAAAGTGGGCGCAGGCCTCGACCGGAGCGGGCGGCGGCTGTATGCCCGGATCGTCGAGCGCCTCTGCCAGCGCGTGCAGTTTCTTGGTGCTGACCTCACTGCCAGCGCCAAACCAGGTCGCTTTGCCCAAGAGCGGCGCCAGCGCCGTCGCCCGGCCGGTGGTGCGTAGTATGTCGGTATAGAAGCGCAGCGGGCGCGGCAAGACGGCGAGCATGCTCACCACGCGTGCACGGTTAGCGGGCCGACAGTCGAGCAGGCGCTCTGGCTGGATCGTCAGCCCCAATAGCAGGCTACGTGCAGCGGCGCGCACAAGCCGCTGGCAGTGGTGCGCGAGCGGCAATGCGGTTGCGTCCATTTCTCCCAGCACCGGCGTGTGGACGATTGGAAATGGATGACGGGGGCCGAAACTCGACCAACAGGCGCGTTCTGTGTAGAGGCGCATTGCGGTCTTGCCTCCGCCAGGCGGTGCGAACAGCAGCGACGGCGTGGCGTCCCAGGCAGCCGCGAAGACTTCGTGCCCAACCATATACTCGATCAGGTGGGGATCGGCTGAAGCCTCCAGATGCTGAAAAGGGTCAAAGCGAAACCCCAGCGCGCGCCACCAATCCGTTGAGATATTGATGGCTGGATTCGCTTGAAGTAACATAAACATTCCCTCAGCTGTGGTAGTGCACAGCGTCAGCGATGCGTGATAGGTGAATGCAGACAGTCAGGAGCGCTGGTCACCGAAGTTACGACTTGTAATTGTAGCATGGGATGGGGGCGCTGCCTATGACCAGATCACACACCGACAACTCACCAATCGCTCACCATGATGTATTGGCGCTTTCAGCGCACATTCTGCAGCCGCACGCCGGTTGGTGTGGTGACGATGTACAGCGGTGCGCGCGGGTCTGGCTCCACCTGTTTGCGCAGGCGCCACAGCGCTGTGTCGAGCTGCGCCGTCCAATCGTCGCTGCCGTCGAAGCCTAGCTCGGCCCCTGCCGGCACTGCGGGGAGATTGCGATGGCCGCAGAAGTAGAGTTCGGCGCGGGAGACGATGCGTCCCTGTTGCTGGTACAAAAAGCGCAGCAGGCGCCGCGCGGTTGGGGATAGGTCGCTCAACTCGCGCTCACCGATAAATGCCTGGTTGGTGGATAGGTTCATGCGCAGGTAGGGAGGATGCCGCCGATGCAGTTCGAGGCATTGCTGCGCCGTGAGTGGCAATGTGTTGGGCGTCGCCAACGCCGCTTCGGCAAAGGGTCGCGTCAACTCCAACCAGCTGCGCGGATAAGCCCCGCCAAATTGGTGTAGCCGCTCCAGCAACAACGGCGATTCGCATAGGGAGGCGACATCGATGTCAGCCCGACCCAACAGCAAGCGCAGTCGCGCATTGACGATCTCCTGCAGCTTGTCAGCCTGCCAGGTCAGAGTCAGCAAGTCGAGGCGGCGACGCCCCAGACCGCTGACGCCGCTCAACCTGGCCTGCAATTCCGGCGGCGCAAAAATCTTGAAGGCAAACCCTGGCGTCTCCAGGAGCGTCAATGTTTCGAGCAAAGAGCGGAAGGCTTCGGCGGTCTGGTTGGCGTCGGCGCTGAGCCAGGGTTCCAGGCGATCCACGAGCACCCATACACCAGTCATGCCCAGTTCGCGCGCAATTTCGGCCAGTTCAGTGATGACATCCTGGAGCGGGTCGAAGGTTGGCGCCAGGGGTGTGTGCTCACGCAGCGCCTGGAGAATCGCTGTTGCCTCAGGCGTGGCTTCACGCGCTGAGCGTGACATACTGCGTTCGAGTGCAGGACCAAGCGCATTGCGGATGAAGTCGAAGCAGGCGAGGCGCACCCACGCAGGGGCAGCGGTAAAGCGCAGCGACCACTGGACGATGATGCGTAACAGGGATTCGGCGCAAGCTGTGAGCACTTGTTGCGCGTAGGCGCGTACAAGCTGGCTGCCGTGCAGTGGTTCCAGCGTAGGCGCAAAGTGCCATTCGACGGCCAGGTAGTGTGGCCCTGTCTTGTCACTGCTGCGTTGCACCAAAATGGTGCGTAATGCACTCTTGCCGGCGCCGCTTTCGCCAGCGATGATCATAGAGCGCATGCTGGCGATGGCGCTGAAATTCGCCGGTTCGACATAGACGGCGGATAGCCATTCGCCCTCATATTCGGCGCTCAGATTGGTGAAGGTGTATTCCATCTGGAAAACGGTCAATAGGATAGAGTTGGTGGCATGGACTTCATCCAGACGTGCTATTGGTGCGAAGAATTTTCTCGATGACTTCGAAGGTGAGTCTTTGCTCTGGGTTGTCCGAAGCTGCAATGTATATCTGGTACAGGTTATGACACAAACGTCCTGGCGATCCCTGTGATGCTTCTAGGATTTTCTCTACAGCTTGCTCTTGTTTGTCAGCATCACCTTCGGAGAGTATCTGTGCGATCACGGAAGATAAATCATCACCGAGTACAGCTTTTGCGACATCATTGAGTTGAGTATTTGAACATCTGCAATCCAATAGATTGTATCTCGTGGATAACCAGGATTGCGAGATATCAGATAGTTTGGCAATGGCTAGATGGACAATTACCCTATGACGAAGCAAGTGTCTAGACAAGCTATCAACATCATCCAGAGAGTTTGCTCCAAATTGAAGCCCAAGATCATGTTTTGCGAGAGCTATGATGACTGTATGAGTCAAGAAAGGTGGGCGTACACTCAACCACATTGTCAATACGTCCTCGTCCGGTTTGTTTGGGAGGTTTGCGCTGCGGTAGTTCTTCTCTATGTCGTTCGACAGCTTGCTAATTCGGATCTCATCCTCTGCTCTATGTAAGACGCCAAACTCTGATAGAGTAGCGCCCAAATCCCGTTTCCTACATTGCTCGTTAAGAAAATATTCCAACAAGCGATATCGCAGGGTGCTCTCACTCGCCGAGGTGAACATCAGTAGACCTGCAAGCATCTCCTTTTGTGACTTCTGCAATCCTGACCATAGGTCAAGATTGCAGGCCAATAACCTAATCCAACTGTCACTTACTGCTCGTACGTAACTGTGCAGGCAGAACAATTGCACCGCCGATGTGGGAAATTTGCTTGCTTTTCCCAGGTCAACGAAAGCAGGGAATGGTGCAAAACTGCTGGAGTGACGGCCCGGGCTCTTGGGTCGATCCTCGTTTTGAAGCGCAGCTTGAGATTCTCGGTGCAATTGTGCATAGATAAGGAACGAACCGCAGTCAGCGTCAATAGCTTCAGGGTACTGTAAGATATGAGGATACTCGTAATCAATTTTGACCAATCGGGGATCATCATGGTTGCCACCTACGCTTATGCTGGTCTTCCATAGCATAGCGCGCAACTTGTTGGTTTCTGAACCATTTGCCCATGGATATAAATATGATCCTAGATCAGGCCACCTGTAGAGATCGGTGCGTATCTTGGACGGTATATGAAACAGGCGTGGATCGTGCAATAAATATCTGAATTCGCCTAATGAAACGCCTTTTATGTCGGCGCTATTTTTTTCGCATTCGCTGTCGTACCACTCTTTGATCAAGGTGACCACCAAATTTCGGACAGCAGGTGAATACTCAAATCGATTGTAGAGATAACTCGCCGCTTTCAATGTTGTATCAGAATCTCGCTCTTTGCCCAACGCTTCAAGATGCGCTTTAAGGCTGCCACTATCTCTATCTGATGTGCTAAATTCGTCGTTGAAGAGATGCTCTATTGCGTCAAGTTCGTTAGCTGCCAAACTTTGCTTTGATTCCAGACGGCGTGTGATCTGTTCTAGGCATTGTTCAATTTGATTTGAATCCGGACGTACGAATTCGGCCTTGATAATGGCCTGTGCATCTTTGACTTGTTGTAACCAACGGTCTAGCTTCCAGTCTCGCTCTGGAGTTTTCTGAATTTCCTCCTCTATATCGAGTAATTGCCCCATCCCCGTGAGCAGATTTTCAACACACAATTTGCGCGCGCTCTCCAAACGCGCCTCCCAACGTAGATATAGTTCTTGACGTCGATCATACTCTCGGTTAGTTTGTTCCTGCTGCCGGTTCTGTCGCTCAATCGCCCACCCACCGAGCGCCAACGCCACCGATACTGCCAGCCCCAGCTCAGCAAAAAGCAATAGCAAGCGACGTCCCCATGTCGACCACACCGGTTCCAGATACAGCGTGAAGGTGAGGGTCGGTGCGCCCGGCGGTGGCGCACCTGATGCTGTCACGTATGCATTTATCTCGACTGGCTGCCAATGCCAGGCCTTAGAACTTGCCTGCGGATAGAAGATCACGCTGCTCTGGCAGCAGCCATTCACTGCCAACTCTGCACGCGGGTTGACGACCTGTTGCTGGCTATCCGTGAAGAGGAGCGGTGTGCTGGCCGACAGCGCTACTGTATAGGTGACTGTGCCTGCCCCTTGCAGCGTGAGCGCCAGGGGGGACTCGTCTGCCGGACGCAGCACCGGGCGCACCTCGCGTGGATAGGCGATCTGCAGCGTGACGCCGGGCGCCAGCGTGGCGCTGACGGCGGTCCCCGGCGTGGTGACAGGTGCAGCCCGAAAGAACTGCGCCAACGCCGCCACCGCGATGACGCTGATGGCGCCCCAGTACCAGCGCGAGATGCTTCGCCACGCGACCCAGCCTCCCGGTGTGTGCGCGCGTTCAGTCTGTGATGATGTAGGTTCTGCTTCCATACGATGTTTCGGTGGCCCATCTGATTGCAGTACGATTTGCGATTCCAACGCCGGCCCCTATAGTGTACCATCCAATGCCGCTTGCGGCGCAATCCCGGTGAAGCTGGCAGCCAGCGGCGCATATGCCCGCACCTCGCCGCCATGCAGTGGTCTTTGACACGTCAGACAGGTTGACAAGCGACGGACAACGATCCACAATGGGCGTCGCATTTGTGAAGAAATGCACATACGTTTCACTCTCAATAGAAATGGATTTCACGCAATGACTTCGAAATCGTCGCGATTAGCCTCGAAACTGACAGTGTTGCTACTGGCGGCGGCCTGGCTGAGCGCCGGCTGTCGTAATGACGCGGCCGCTACACTCACAACGAGCACACCCATACCTGTTTACACGCCCTGGTCGGAGCAGGTGACAGCAAACCTGCCGACGGACGCGCCAGCGTCATCGCCAGAACCTGCGCCAGCAGTGACAACCGAACCCTCGCCGACGGACACCTCGGCGCCCACTGCCACGACTGCGCCGACGAACACCCCGGCGCCCACTGCCACGACTGCGCCGACGAACACCCCGGCGCCCACTGCCACGACTGCGCCGACGGACACCCCGGCGCCTACAGCAACCTCAGCGCCCACTGTCACGACTGCGCCGACGGACACCCCGGCGCCCACCCTTGAACCGACGACGGCCACTGCTCCAACTGCCACTTTGCCATCGGAGGCGACCGCTGCCGGGGACGATGCGCTCGATCCTGACGTAGCGGCGCTGCTGCCAGCAGCCGACCCTGGCAACGGCGAACAACTAACCGTCTCTAATGGCTGCATCGCCTGTCACTCACTGCAGGAGGGGGTGGTGATGGTCGGCCCGTCTTGGTACAATCTCGGCGTCACAGCGGCCACGCGTGTGCCAGAGCAGAGCGCGGCGGCCTATCTCTACACCAGCATTGTCGCCCCCAATGCCCACGTCGTCGAAGGTTTTCAGCCCAACCTGATGCCACAAACCTACCGCGACGCGCTGACCGCGCCGCAGCTAGCTGACATCATCGCCTACTTGTTGAGCCTCGGTGCCCAGTAGCTGTGATGCGCCAACCACTGACGAGCACATTTGGGCTGCCGTTCGCTGCTTTGGTAGAATGATGTAACAAGTTTCAGTGTGCACTGGCGGATACGCCAACCAGAGGAGACCGACCACGCCATGAAAGCGATGCTATATCTAGCTGGTAAGGACGACCCCGTCGCTGTGCTTGACGAGGTCAAGCTCATCCAGCTGAACGACAATCACAAAGTCAGCCCGCTGCGGTTCAGCTTCAAGAGCAGCAAACTTAACGCTGGCAAGACGATGACTGAATTGCACCGCCACGAAAAGATGCAGCTCCGCCTGGAAGATGGTCGTAGCGCCGACGTGCTCTTGCAGCACTCCAGCCTGGACATGCAGGGAAACGCCATCGGGGTTTTGCGCGTGCTGGGCGACATCGCCGAAACTGCGCCAGCGTGACGCTTGTGCGCCCCGTTACGGGAACCTGGCGCTAAGTTTCCAGCGTTTGCCAATGTGATCGGCCAGCCTGCGCAGGCTGGCCGTTTTCATTTTGTGTTGCATCGCAGCAAGGAAGCCGTGAGCCATGCAGTTATCTCCTTCAACATTGGATAAATCCCAACCGATGCCGCCGATGCCGCCAACAACGCCAACGACTAAGCGGCGACCACGTTCATTGTTCTGGATTGGCTTTGGCGTTGGTTTTGGTCTGCTGGCGCTTGCCAGTTGTAGCGGTATTGGAGTGGCGCTGGGGCTGAATCAATTGAGCCTGACAGAATTGCAGGGTAACGGCGTCGTGTGGACGCCACCGCCCTACACCCCAACTCCAACCGCAGTCGCAGCGGATGAAGCTGTCGTTACAACGGGAACCTCGACGCGTTTTGCCCCGCAGCAACGCGTGCGCAACCTGACCAACAGCCGTGTCAACGTGCGCGCCACACCCGGCTATCTTAGCAAACCAAGCAGCGATGTGATCGGCGTCTTGGAGCCGGGCGCGACCGTCATCGTATTGGGAGAGAACCAGGCGGCGGACAATCTGACCTGGTGGTATGTACAGGCGACCCTGGCAGATGGGCGCACAGTAGTGGGGTGGGTCGCCGAAGCCACGGCATCGGGTGTGCAGATTCTGGGTGAGTAGACATGAGTACGCCGCCCGCTGACAGCGCCCACCCAGCTTTTGTCCCGCGTCCAGCGCAAGCGCGTATTCTGGCATACACAGGCGGGCCCATGGGCATCAGCGCCGTGCCGGGCAGCGGCAAGACCTTCACACTTAGCTTGCTCGCGGCGCGGCTGGTCGAACGACTCGCCGCCGAAGGACATCTCGATGAGCGCGAGGTGCTGGTCGTCACCTTTACCAACAGCGCGGTCGCTAACTTTCGTGGGCGCATCGGCCAGTTTCTACGTCAGGAGCGTGGGCTGTTGCCAGGCGTCGGCTATCGTGTGCGCACGCTGCACGGGCTGGCGCACGACATCGTGCGCGAGCGTCCGGGGCTGGTCGGGCTAAGCGAGGATTTTGAGATCATCGATGACCGCACCGCCAACGACATCAAGCGTGATGCGGTTCTGAGTTACCTGCACACCCATCCTGATACATTCGCACCGTTCATCAAACCCGAACTTCTGCAAAATCCGCGGAGCTTCGAACGCTTTCTGCAGGATGACGCGATCGACCTGGCAAACGCCTTCATCCGCGTCGCCAAAGAGCTGCCAGCGCGCGCGGGCGAGCTGCGTGCATCGCTGGATCGCCAGTCGGGGCTGTTTCCGCTGCTCGACTTTGGCATCTATGTCTACGCCATCTATGAACGCAGCCTGGAAGTGCGCGGCGCAGTTGACTTTGACGACCTGATCATGCTGGCGCTGCAGGCATTGCGCGCGGACGAGGGTTATCTGTCGCGACTGCAGCAACGCTGGCCTTACATCCTCGAAGACGAAGCGCAAGACTCGAGCCTGGCGCAGGAGAAGCTGCTGCGGCTGCTGACGGCGGCGCACGGCAACTGGGTGCGCGTGGGCGACCCCAACCAGGCGATCAACACCACCTTTACCAGCGCAGATACTCGCTTTCTGCAAAAGTTCTTGCAGGCATATCCCGAACAAGCATACGATTTGCCAAACTCTGGGCGCAGCGCCCTGCCCATTCTCGACGTTGCCAACGCGCTCATCCGCTGGTCACAGGAGGCGCATCCGACGCTGGACAGGGCGTTGGCGTTGACTGCGCCATTCATTGCGCCGACGCCGCCGGGTGATCCACAGCCCAATCCGCCGGCAGGCAAGCCGGCGGTTCATTTTTACGCTAAAACATTGTCGCCCGATGAGGAGCTTGATATCATAGCGACAACGGTGAAGCGGTGGGTGGCCGACAATCCAGACAAGACGGTGGCAATTCTGACGCCAGACAATCGACGCGGCGAAGTCATTGTCAGTCGTCTGCAGCGCGATGGCATTGTCACGGACGATGATCTGTTGCGCACCAATACTGGCACGCGCGCCACGGCGCGTATTCTCGCGACAATCACCGGCTACATAGCTGATCCGCAGTCGTCCGTGCTCCTACGCCGCGTGTGGGAAGAGGTCTGGTATCCACAGTGGGCGCGGCGTCGGCAGCCGCAGGACGAAGATGCGCCAGCAAGGAACAGCGATAAATTGCCGGAACCGGTGCGTGTCTTTGCGCAGGCGCTGGGCAAGCTGCGCGAGCCAGAGAACTTTGTCTTTCCAGATCAGCGGGATTTTCTTGACAACCTGAGCTGGCTGGATGGCATGGAGCGCTTTCGCGGGCTGTTACAGGAGTTTCGCGCCGATCTGCAGCGTTGGAGCCGCGCGGGCGTGCTGCCGGTCGACGAGCTGCTCTTGACCATCGGCAACGACGTTTTTGATGAGCCGGTCGATCTGGCGCTGACGCATCGACTGGCGGTGCTGTTGGCCAAACTGGCCAACGAAAACCCGACATGGCGACTGCCTGACCTGGCTGGCGAATTGGAGAACATTGCGCAGAACAAGCGTCGGCTGTTGGGCTTCACCGAGGAGAGCACGGGCTACAGCGCCCGGCCGGGTGTGGTGACAGTGGCGACGATGCACGCTGCGAAAGGGCTGGAGTGGGACCGCGTCTATTTGACAGCGGTCAACAGCTTCAGCTTTCCCAGCGGATTGCCCGACGAGCAATATCGCAGCGAGCGCTGGTATGTGCGTGACAATCTCAACCTGGCGGCAGAGGCGGAAGCGCAACTGCGCCAGCTTCACATGGGCACGCTCGACGAATATGTTGCAGGGCGCGCCACACAGCAAGCGCGCATGGATCTGGTGGCAGAGCGACTGCGACTCCTCTACGTCGGCATCACCCGCGCGCGCCGCGAATTGATCGTGACATACAACACCGGGCGCCAGGGTGAAAAGAAACCATTGCCGCCAGCGTTGCCGTTTACGGTGCTGGCAGAGTACACAGAGTCGATGCAGGGACGACATACAGAAGGCGGATGACGCAGAGACGCAGAGCGGGTGGATTCTTGCGGATCAGAAGAGAATCATCTGTGTGAAGCTGCATTCCATCCATCGAGGGGATGAACAGGAATGCGCCCTGGGCTGGAAACTGTCGGGGGCGGGCGGCGGAGGGTATGTGATCTTCGTAACGGAGCAGCCGTTGCCTGAGAGCATGCGGGTTGTGGTGCGGCGGCGGTTGGAGTAGAATGCGGAGGCTTATGACCGTATTCGCACGGGCGACGGCCAGGAGTTTATCGCCGGTGGCAGCGCCTTCAATAGCAAGGCAGAATCGCTACGCTTGGGCGGCTCCGCTGTGACAGAGGTCTTCTTGCACTTGCGTCAATGCACGGCGGAGACCGGCCAGGCCTTCACCGCCAATGGGCTGGAACTGCTCTGGTAGTTACACGCCCGGGAAAACTGTTGCCCGGGAAAACTGTGGTGGAGAAGCTTTTCCAGCGTGTGGTAGAATGCCACGGAACGCCCGTCCGGGCGTGGGAGATGTGGGGCAGAGAGCATTCACCGTAATATACATGATCTCGATATCGGCATTTTGTGATTGAAGATTCAGCATCAGCGCAGTCGGAACAACCGCCACATGAATCCGAATTAGTTGAGCCGGCGCCGCCCGCAACTGTTCCTTCCGATGGTGCTCCGGAGACTCCAGGCGATGCACAGACACCGATTGCGTTCCGTGCCGTGCGCGGTGGCATCTGGCTGCTGGGTAGCTCCTACTGGTCGCTTGCCTTTGGCTTTGTAGCCAATATCTTCCTGATGCGACTGCTCACGCCGCAAATCTACGGCGAGTTCGCATTGGGGATGTTCTTCTACAGCCTGTTTCAGTTGCGCGGAAAGTTGGGACTCAACTTTGCGTTTGCGCAACAAAAAGCCGTCAACGGAGAGACAGTCGGCACGCTGTTCACGCTGGACGTGCTATTGGGGCTGGGCGGTCTGCTTTTGACAGCGGCAGCCGCGCCGTTCCTTCTGTCGCTTGGCTATTCACAAGCCGTGCTCATCGTTGCGGTGGTGATGGCTTCCCTGGCTTTCCTGGAGAGCTTTCTGGCTGTGTTCGGCGTCGTGCTAGAAACCAATCTCCACTTCAAGCCGGGCAGTATCATCAGCAGCGTGGTGATGCCCGTCTCCTACATTCCAGCGTTTCTATTGGCATGGAGAAACGAAGGACAGTATAGTCTGCTTGCTCAGGCTGCCACATTTTCAGCGCTCTCACAGTTGGTTGGGCTAGGCTACATCCTCTATGCGTTGCGCCCGTTGTTTCGGCTACGCTGGCAATATCGCTCCAATCTGGCGGCAGCCTACATCCGTTTTGGCGCCACAACCGGGATTGGCAGCTTTATCGCTGGACAGGTAACGCAGATCGACAATTTCATCCTGGGGACAGTTTCTGGCACGACGGCGTTAGGGTATTATGATCGCGCCTTCCGGATCGCACAATGGCCTGCTCTGTTGCTCAACGCTGTGATTGGGCGAGCCGCCGTGTATACGTACAGCCAGTTGCAGGACGATCGTGCACGATTGGAACGTTCCTCCACCATGATGTTGTGGATTTCAGCGAATGTGGCGGCGCCGGTTGCGCTTGCGCTGTTCTTGAGTGCGCCGGATCTGGTGCCGCTGCTCTTTGGTGCGCAATGGTTGCCCGTAGTCCCGATTTTGCGGATTCTACTACTTGTCTCTGTGATGCGTCCGCTGTGGGAAAACCTGGGGGCGCTGTTTATCGGCGTGGGACAACCGCGACGGATTATCGAGGTGTCGCTCGTGCAACTTGCGGTGTTAGCGGTCGTCGGGCTGCTGCTGGCGTACACGGCTGGCGCCATCGGTATGGCGATTGCTGTCGTTTTTGCCGCAGTGGTGGGATTGCTCGTCGCCTACTTGATGCTGAGGCGCCTGTTTCGGTTGCCGCTCTGGGACACTTTTGCAGGTCCAGTTCTGGGGGCAGGACTCACCCTGGCGCTATACTGGCTTTTGGTGCGCATCATTGGCAGCGAGTTGCCGCTCTGGCTTGCTGTCACCTGGAAGATTGCCTATGCATTCCTGGGATTCGTGCTGTTTTCGGCGCTGGTGCAGCCAGCACAGTTCCGCAGCCGTCTGGCGTATATCCTACGCCTGGTGCGCAAGCAAGCGGCATGAAATCCCGCCGGAAACCCAATGCAGATATGACCGGATGTAAAACATGGAATACACTGTATGAGAATCGTGATCCTGGCAGGTGGTCTGGGCACGCGTCTGGCTGAAGAAACATCGGTGCGTCCCAAACCGATGGTGGAGATCGGGGGACGGCCAATCTTGACGCACATCATGAGTTGGTATGCCGCCCATGACTTCCGTGAGTTTGTCGTTGCGCTTGGCTACAAGGGCGAGATGATCAAGCAGTATTTCATGCATTACTACGCCCTGAACAGCGATATTACCGTGAGCCTGGCGACAGGTCAATTGACCGTACATGACAGCCCACACAATGATTGGACAGTGCATCTGGTCGATACCGGGGCGCACACCATGACGGGCGGCCGTCTGTTACGGTTACGCAAGTGGTTGCCAGACGAGACATTTATGATGACCTATGGCGACGGTTTGTCTGATGTTGATTTGAGAGCGCTGTATGCGTTTCATATGCGTCATGGCCGCCTGGCAACGGTGACGGCCGCGCGTCCACCGGCCCGGTTTGGCAATATCCAAGTCGAGGGCGATCAGGTCATGCGCTTTGCCGAAAAACCGCAGGCTGGGGAGGGGTGGATCAATGCAGGGTTCTTTGTGCTCAACCGCGCCGTGCTCGACTATATTGATGGCGACGAAACGATCTGGGAGCGTGCGCCGCTGGAGCGGCTTGCCCAGGCAGGGCAACTGATGGCGTATCAGCACCAAGGCTTCTGGCAGCCGATGGACACATTACGGGAGAAGCAGTATCTGGAAGAGCTTTGGCAGAGCGGCAATGCACCGTGGCAGGTGCAGCTATGAGCGGTTTCTGGCGAGATCGACCGGTCTTGGTGACCGGCGCCACCGGGCTGGTGGGCGGCTGGCTGGTGCAGCGGCTGTTGGCGGCTGAGGCGGATGTGGTCTGCCTGGTGCGCGACTGGATTCCGCAATGCGAACTGGTGCGCACCAACGCGCTTGCCAGCGTCAAGGTTGTGCGCGGCGACGTGCGCGACCAGGCGCTGCTGGAACGCATCCTGGGCGAACACGAAATTGACACCGTGATCCATCTCGCCGCCCAGACGATCGTGGGGATCGCCAATCGCAACCCGGTCTCGACCTTCGAGACAAACATTCAGGGCACATGGGCGCTCCTCGAAGCGTGTCGGCGTAGCCCGCTGGTCAAGCAGATCGTCGTCGCATCATCCGACAAGGCGTATGGCGACCAGGAGGTGTTGCCGTATGATGAAACGACGCCGCTGCAGGGGCAGCATCCCTATGACGTCAGTAAGTCCTGCGCCGACCTGATCGCCCACGCGTACGCCAAGAGCTATGGATTGCCGGTGACGATCACGCGTTGCGGAAACTTCTATGGCGGCGGCGACCTCAACTGGAACCGGATTGTGCCGGGAACGATTCGCGCCGTGTTGCGCGGACAGCGCCCGGTGATCCGTTCCGACGGGCATTCCATCCGGGATTATTTCTACGTCGAAGATGGCGCGGCTGCGTACATGCTGCTGGCGGAACGACTGGCAAGCCAGCCTAACTTACGCGGCGAAGCCTTCAACTTTTCCAACGAGCTGCAAATTTCCGTGCTCGACCTTGTCCGCGCCATCCTGACCATCATGGGTGCGGACCTGACGCTCGACATCCGCAACGAAGCCGCCAACGAAATTCGTCATCAGTATCTGAGCGCCGCCAAAGCGCGCCGCGTGCTTGGCTGGAAGCCGTTGTTCACGCTGGAGGAAGGTCTGACGCGGACGGTGGCATGGTATCAGGAGTTTCTTGCCCGTGAGTAATCGAGCTGAGGAATTGCGCAGCCAGATCAAGGCGCTGGTGGCGGAGTATTACGCGGAGGCATTTGCACCCCAGGCGTTTGTGCCTGGAACGTCGCCGGTGCCCGTTTCTGGTCGGGTCTTTGACGCCAGCGAACTGCAGCACCTGGTCGACGCCGGGCTAGATTTCTGGCTGACGACAGGGCGCTTTGCTGCGCAGTTTGAGCGCGAGTTTGCCCACTTTATGGGCGTGCGCCATGCGATTCTGGTGAATTCTGGCTCCTCGGCGAACCTGCTGGCGCTCAGCTGCCTGACTTCGCCCAAGCTCGGCGCCCGCGCGCTGCGTCCGGGCGACGAGGTGATCACGGTTGCCGCCGGTTTTCCGACGACGGTCAACCCAATCATCCAGAATCGACTGACGCCAGTCTTTGTGGATGTGACAATCCCGACCTACAACGTCGATGCGTCGCAACTGGAAGCGGCGCTTTCTGAACGGACGCGTGCGGTGATGCTTGCGCACACTCTGGGCAATCCCTTTGACCTAGACGCCGTCGTTGACTTTACGCGGCGCCACAATCTCTGGCTGATTGAAGATTGTTGCGACGCTGTCGGGGCGACCTATCGGGGCCAGAAAGTGGGCACTTTCGGCGATCTTGCCACCGTGAGCTTCTATCCGGCGCACCACATCACGATGGGCGAGGGCGGCTGCGTCCTGACCAACAGCGGCAGGCTAAAGACGCTGGTGGAGTCTTTCCGCGACTGGGGACGCGATTGCTGGTGTGAACCGGGCAAGGATAACACGTGCGGCAAGCGCTTCGACTGGCAGCTCGGCGATCTGCCGCACGGCTACGATCACAAATACACCTACTCGCACATCGGCTACAATCTCAAAGCGACCGATATGCAGGCGGCAGTGGGCGTAGCACAGCTGGCAAAGCTGCCGTCGTTTATCGATGCGAGGCGGCGGAATTTCGCGCTACTCCGGCAGGGGCTGAGAGACCTGCAAGAGCACTTGATCCTGCCGGAGGCAACGCCCTTCTCCGAGCCGAGCTGGTTCGGCTTCCTGATTACGGTGGCGGACGCTGCACCGTTCACACGCAACGCGCTGGTGCGCTACTTAGAACGGCAGAAAATCGCCACGCGGCTCCTCTTCGGTGGCAATTTGATTCGCCAGCCGGCCTATCGTCATCAGTCTTACCGGGTCGCCGCCGCGTTGACAAACGCCGATCGCATTCTGAACAACACCTTTTGGATTGGCGTCTACCCCGGTCTTGACGAAGCGATGCTGAGTTACGTTGTTGAATCGATCCACCATTTTGTTGCGTACGCGCTTCAGGATCGGGCGATTCGAGTGGAAAAGTGAGAGAGCGAGAGCAGGGAGGGTGGCGAGAGCGTCAACATGTCAACCATTGTGATTAGCGGCGCTTCGGGCTTTTTGGGCAGCCACCTGACTCGCTATTTTACAGAAGCAGGGCATCGCGTGATTGCGCTCGTGCGCGCTCAAAGTTCGCTGCGCCGCCTGGCCGATGTCCTGAACGATATCCAACTGCTGTTTGTCGACGCAGGGAACTTCGAGGATGCGCTGGCGGCACAGGCGCCAATCGACGCTGTGCTGCACGCTGCGACCGACTATGGCTGCGCAGGTAGCCCCTTGAGCAGATTGGTGGACACGAACGTTGCGTGGTCGCTGCGCCTGGCCGAGGCGGCTGTCGGGGTAAGGGCGAGTTGCTTTTTGAATGCTGGAACAGCGCTGCCTCCGGAGGTCAACCCGTACGCGCTCAGTAAGCATCATTTTTCCCAATGGTTGAAACGGCTGGCTGGCAATTCAACGACCTGTTTTGTCGATGTAACGCTAGAGACAATGTATGGAGAAGATGACGACCCGGGCAGATTTATCACCTACGTCATTGTGGGCTGTTTATGCAACGTTGAGCGTCTTCCTTTGACGACCGGCGAGCAAAAGCGAGATTTTATCTATATTCAAGATGTCGTTGCTGCGTTCGCCCGGCTGGTGGCGTGCTACAGCGGCGAGCAAACAGAACCGTGTGCGCAGCGATACGCAACGTATTCCGTAGGGAGTGGCGTCGCCGCGTCGATTCAGCAGGTGGCGCGTCTGATCCATGGACTCAGTGGCTCTCGCACTCTGCTTGACTTCGGCGCAAAGCCCCAGCGGCCCCATGAAGTGATGTTTTCTCAGGCGGACACTACAGCAATGCGCAGGCTGAACTGGTCGCCGCAATATGACCTGCAGACAGGGTTGAGCCGCACAATTGCCTGGTGGAAAGCACATAAGGAGGAACGCCTGCTATGCGCTGGCTAATCACCGGTGGATGCGGATTTCTCGGCGCCAATGTGGCTGATCGATGTCTGGAACGGGGCGATGAAGTCGTCGTTCTCGACAATTTGAGCAGGATGGGCAGTCGTCAGAACCTGGAATGGCTGCGGACACGCCACGGACAGGCGTGGCGCATGGCGGAGGAAGACGTGCGCCATGCAGAGGGCGTCGCCCGCCTTATCGCTGAGTTCAAGCCGGACGTCGTTGCTCATCTAGCTGGTCAGGTGGCCATGACGACCAGCCTCGCCAATCCCCGGCTCGATTTTGAGGTCAATGCGTTGGGTTCGCTCAACGTGTTGGAAGCTATTCGCCTGCACTCGCCTGAGTCGATCGTACTCTATTCATCGACGAACAAGGTGTATGGGGATCTGGAGTGGGTGCGCTACGTCGAGACGCCTACGCGCTATCTGGCGCCGGACTTTTCCGACGGCTTCGACGAAAGCATCCCGCTCAGCTTTGCGTCTCCCTATGGCTGCTCCAAAGGATGCGCCGATCAATACATGCTGGACTACGCCCGTATGTTCGGCGTCCGCACCGTCGTCTTTCGTCATTCTTCTATGTACGGAGGGCGTCAGTACGCGACGTACGATCAGGGGTGGGTAGGCTGGTTCTGCCTGCAGGCGCTTCAGACTGCCCGCAAGCCGGGCGAGCATACGTTCACCATCTCCGGCAATGGCAAGCAAGTTCGCGATGTGCTCCATGTCGATGACTTGGTGCGATTGTATCTGGATTGCACCACACCCCACATTGACCAGGCGGCGGGGAAGGTCTTCAACATCGGTGGTGGCGCAGCGCAGAGCCTTTCCATTCTAGAGTTACTGAAGCTTCTGGAGACGACCTTGAACGTTCAGTTGAATCCGCAGCGCCTGCCACCACGCGCCAGTGACCAGAAGGTCTTTGTGGCCAATGTTGCGAGGGCCAGGCAGGTGCTTCATTGGACGCCGCGCGTCCGCGCTTACGAAGGCGTTGCGCGGATGCTAGAATGGATGCAGACTGAGGTGACACCATGAAAGAGCCACTGCTCACCATCGCCATCCCAACCTACAATCGGGCGCAGAAGCTGGACAAACAACTCGCCTGGGCCGTCAACGCCATCGATGGGCGCTGGGATGAGGTGGAGTTGATCGTCTCGGACAACGCCTCGCCCGATGAAACGCCCCAGGTTTGCGAGAAGTGGAAAGCCGTGTCACAAGGCAATCTACAAGTTCAGCGCCAGCAGACAAACGTGGGGCTGGTGCGCAATGTCCTGTTTTGCATCACAAAGGCGCAAGGTGAATTTGTATGGGTAGTAGGTGATGACGATACCATTCTTGCTGATACATTAGATTGGGTGCTGAAGCAACTTTGGAGTAACCAGAAAGCTGGGTTGTCTTACCTTCACTTGAATGTGCAAACCCAGAACGGGTATGAAGGGGAAATCCTTCAAGAACGTGTCTACCCGTTTCAGAATGACAAACTTGCCTTACCTGGCGTGAAGCTATTTCAAGAGTGTGCTGACCTGGAGGAAGGGTGGATGTTGTTAATTACGGCAAATATCTACGCCACCCACACTGTCCGAAAAGCAATTGCTCGTTGGCCGCATATCAGAAACAACCTGGCATTTCCGCTTTTCCTGTCAGGCTATGCTGCCATGAACGGCTCTATGATGGTCAGGGCAGAACCCTCACTAATTTATCCTCATCACACCGGCTCTCATCTGCAGACATGGTTAAAGACGGTTTATCACGACATTCCTGCAGCTTATTGGGCGCTATATAATGAAGGATATGGTGCAGACTTTATCAGGCGTCGTATCCTGATGAGGGTGTCCTTTTTAGTATATGCAATCAAGTTTCCTATTCAGTTTGTTAAATCAATGTATGTTTACCTAATGGCGGCCATTCTGAAGCCAAAATGAGGATTGTTTCACAAGACAGCCATGTCTCATCCATCTCAAACACTCCAATTCTCAGTATTGATTGCCACATATAATCGTGCGGAAAGCCTTTGTCACGCTGTTCAAAGCGTCTTAAGTCAACCCGGCGATTACTTTGAAGTGATTGTTGGCGATGACGCCTCACCGGATCATACACAAGATGCAATCAAGCCTTTTCTCGCCGATTCTCGTGTTCGTTACTATCGCAACGAATTCAATTTGGGGATGTGTGACAACTATCTGAAGATATTTGGCGAGGCGCGCGGCGATTACATCTTTGTACTCACCGATGACGACTGGTTACTCGATGGCGGGTTGGAACGCATTCGAGGCATCATCCAACAGCATCCTCAGGTGGGTTATATCCTTAGCGATCTTCCTACTGTGGATGCACGGACAGGCAAGGTAGTTAGCCTTGATCGTGTCTTTTCAACTGACCGCCTGCTCGAACCCGGGTTGAAGACTCTGGAAGATTTGGCAGGTGCGGCTTGGGTATTGTCCCGACAGGTGATTCGGCGCGATCTGGTCGATTGGCAAACCTGGCGGAAATTCAAGGATAACATCTTCTTCCCAATCATTTATAGTGGTCGGGCGATGTTAAAGGATGCTAGTTACTACTTAGCCGACGCCGTTGTGATGCACACCTGGTTCAATAAAGTATTCTGGCACAAGTTCGGGAAAGATGATCTTGACATCAACTTCAATTTAGCAAGAGACCGTCACTTGGCAATGAGTGCGATTCTGTATGATTATTCGGGATCACCTGAAGCAGAGAGGTTAATCAGGCGTTGGGAACTACGTACGCTCAAGCTCTATTTGAATAGTGAAAGCTACGGTTTCTACGATCTAGTTCGTTATTATGGACTTCGCGCTGCACTCGCAAAGGTGCAGAAGGATTTTCGTATTTCCCCTGGTGGCTACCTGGCCATTGCGCAATTTTTCCTTTTGCTTCCACTTCATCGCGCCTGGGTGAACGCCAAAAGTCTCGGACGACGCCATGCCCCCAATCGATTTGAGCAGCTAAAAGCGCTGAAGAATCGATGGGTTAGCTCTTCAAAGACCAGATAAATCCATGCGCGTCGCACTTGGCTACTGCCGGTTTCCCACTGCCGCCGGCTATCACCTCGAACGGGCGTTCGCTGCGATCGGCGTCGACGTCCGATTTGTTGGCGTCAGCGACCACGGTCGCGTCAGCTACGGGGCGACTCCCTCCCTTCTCCGCATCGTCGAGTCGATGGACGCCCGTCCGGATTTTTTCCTGTGGATCGACCCGGCCGGCCGCTATTTCCCACTCGACATCGAAGCGTCGCCCATTCCCACCGCCTGCTATCTGATCGACGTCCACTTGGGCCACTGGCGCGAAGCAGCGGCGCGCTTCTTTGACGTGGTCTTTGTGGCGCAGAAAGACTACGTGCCGGTGTTTCGTCGCGCAGTGGGGCATGATCAGGTCTACTGGCTGCCCCTGGCGGCGGCGCCCGACGTTCATGGCGATCTGGGTCTGGATCGTATCTACGATGTGGGCTTTGTCGGCAACATTGCGCGGGCGCATCGCCAGACCGCGCGCCAACGCCGGCTCGCGTTGCTGGCGGAGCGCTTCGTCACCAATGACTTTTATCGGCAGTATTCGCCAGCTCAGGTCGGCGAAATCTACAGTCAGTCCAGGATGGTCTTTAACACTAGCATCGCCGGCGACGTGACCATGCGCGTCTTTGAGGGTGCGGCCGCCGGCGCCTTGGTGTTGACCGATCCGGTGCAGAATGGCTTTGACGAGTTATTTGAACCGGGCAAAGAGGTGGTCGTCTATCAAGATGATGATGACCTGGTGGCAATGATCGACTATTATCTTGCGCATCCCCAGGAGCGGGAAGCCATCGCCCGCGCCGGTCAGGCGCGCACGCTGGCGCAGCACACCTATCACCACCGCGCCCGACGGATTCTGGAGATCATGAGCACGCCTACCTTGCGCCAGTACGCTCCCATGCGCAAGGCGACGACGGCTGAACGCAACGCCATGCGGCGCGAAGTGTACACCCACCTGCACATGCTCGACGCCATCTTTGACCTGGAAAAAGCCGCCGGCGCGTCACCGCCGTTGAGATTGTGGCGTGCTCTGCCCTGTCTGGCGCGGAGAACGCTGCGATGAAAGTTTTGCTGATCGCGCGCTATCGAGACGCCACCATGCAGCGCAAGGTGGACTATCTGGCGCGGGCGCAGGACGTGGAGCTGTGCCATATTCTGCCGGCGCACTGGCGCGATGACCTGCTCGATGTGCGTCAGGTCAGTGCACAGGGGCGCTATATGCAACGGGCGCTCCCGATGATCGGGAAGCCCTCTGACCCACATCGCGCCTTTTATCGCACGCTGACTTTTCACCTGCGCCAGTTTCAGCCTGACATTATTCACGCCGAGGAGGAGCCAGACAGCCTGAGCGCGCTGCAGATCGCCTGGGCAAAGCGCATCTGGCGCCCCGATGCCCGGCTGTTGTTGCACACCTGGCAGAATCTCGACCGCCCCAAGCCGAGGAGTGTGCGCTGGGTGATCGCCCAGACACTGCGCGCCGCCCATCTAATCTTCTGCGCCAATGGCGAAGCAGCAACCCTGTTGCGGCGCTATGGGTTTCAGGGTGAGACGCCTGTCATCCCGGCCATTGGCGTTGACACCGAAACGTTCCGTCCCTGTCCGGCAGATCGAGCGAGCAGGCGCACCGATGAAGGGGCAGCGCCGTTCGTCATTGGCTACAGCGGGCGTCTCGTAGCGGAAAAGGGCATCGACGTATTGCTGCGGGCAGTAGCCACAGTACGCGCCGAGCACGCTGATCTCCCCTTGCGTCTACAGTTGATCGGGGAGGGACCTCTGCGCCAGGCACTGCAGGAACTTGCGACCAACCTGGGCATTGCGGGCCAGATCGACTTGATCGGTGCTCAGCCGCCTGCACGCGTGGCCGGGCTATTGTGCCAGCTGGATGTGGTGGCGTTGCCAAGCCGGACGACTCCAGTCTGGAAAGAGCAACTCGGCAGGGCTTTGTTGGAAGCGATGGCTTGTGGTATACCCGTCATCGGCTCCGACTCTGGTGCAATTCCAGAGGTGATCGGCGACGCCGGACTGGTTGTTCCCGAAGGTGACGTGGCTGCACTGGCAGGCGCCATTGCCCGGTTGTCGGCCTCCCCCGAACTCCGCCATGAGCTGAGCAAGCGGGGCCGGATGCGTGTAGAAGCGCATTATTCGCAGCGTCATCTTGCTGAGCGGACGCTCGCTGTCTATCGCCAAGTTGTCACCTGATATGTCGCCACCGGTATCTGTCATTGTGCTTAGTTATAACACCAGCGAACTGACTTTGACATGTCTGGGGCAATTTGCGGCGGACGCTGTTGTGGCGGGTTGGCAGGTCATCGTCGTTGACAACGGTTCGCAGGATGGCACGGCCTCAGCGGTCGCCCGGGAATTTCCTCACGTTGAAATCGTGCGCAGTGAACACAACCGGGGCTTTGCTGGCGGCAACAATCTGGGACTGGCGCAGGCGCGCGGCGAGGCAATCATCTTAATGAACAGTGACGTGCTTGCTCCATTCTCAACCCTGGCGGCGCTGCCCATCTTTCTTGCACAACATCCTGAAGTGGGTGCGCTTTCTCCTCGATTGCTCACGTCGGAAGGTGCGCCTCAGGCCTTTGCGTTTGGCAACGACCCCACGCTACGCTATTTGCTGAAACGCGGTCTGCGCCGCTTGTCTGGCTCCCACCCGCTTCACGACTGGGCTGTGGCCTCCCCCATCGAAGTTGACTGGGTCTCTGGCGCCTGCATGTGCGTTCGGCGCGCCACGATGGAACAAGTCGGCGTGCTCGATGATGCGTTCTTTCTCTATTTCGAGGACAATGACTGGTGTCTACGCATGCGCAAGGGTGGTTGGAAGGTGATGTATGTTCCCACGTTTGCCGTCGTTCATCTGGGTGGACGGAGTGAACCTGAGCGGCGCACAGCCAACCGATATTACCGCGACAGCCTGCGCTATTTTTATCGCAAACACTACTCACCTGCCGCAAACGTGCTCATGGCTGGCTCACTGTGGTGGTATAACGCGCTACTTCGCCTGCGACTGGTGCTTTGGCGTAACCAGTAGACCGTAAGAGTCCAAGACAATGATTCATTGAGCATGGGGCGCCGCGATGAGATTCAGCACACATACCGCTTATCTCGTGCTTTTGTTGCTGGTAGCGTTTGGCATTCGCATTTTGGCAAGTCTTGTGTCGAACGACATCGTTGATGTTCAGAATTATGGGATTGTTGCTGAAGTTGTTGACCGAAATGGCTTGTTTGCTTTGTATGGCCAAACACCAGGCATCTATCCATACCCTCCGCTGTGGGTTGAAATTGAGCTACTGAGTCGCTGGGCGCATTTGCGGGAGCTCATTTCGTTCTCGTTCGCAATCAGGCTCCCCATCATTCTGGCGGATGTTGGCATCGTCGCTGTGCTATGGGCATTTTTGCGGTCATCCTCCCCCACTCGCTCGATGCAGGCGTTGATCGGCGCAAGTCTATATGCGCTAAACCCGGTTTCCATCATTATTACATGCCTGCATGGACAATTTGATGCTATCCCAGTCTTCTTCGTTGCGTTCGCCATGTTGCTGCATCAAAGACTTCATTGGCGTTGGTCAGCGATAGCTTTAAGCCTTGGGATCGCCCTCAAATCATTCCCTGTGTTACTCTTGCCATCACTGGCACTACAGCTGCCTACCTTGAGCCGACGTGCGGTCTTCGTCATGATTGCACTTGCCCCGGTTCTGCTTCTGCTCTCGCCATTCCTTGCGCGTGACGCAGATGCAGTTATTCGTGAGTTGATTAGCTATCGCGGCGCGGCGCTTTTGGGAGCAATGGTGCCGCTGCGTTCGATATACGTGCCGCTAACCGGTCAAAGTTTCCCGGTGGAACTGACTTCACAGCTCATCTCGTTGTCAGCTTACCTGTTCCTAGCAGTGTACGCTGTTGCCTTGTTTCAGATGTATCGAAACAACAAGCCTCCCGAATTCCAGGCAACTGTCATCTTCTTGCTGTTCTACACGGTTTACTTGGGGATTGCTCCGCAGTATTTGCTCTGGGTTCTACCGTTTATGATCATGACCGTCTCGTCCTGGCGATGGACTATCGCTTACTCTGCAGTTTCAACATTGGCGTTGATCGGGTTTTATCTATACGCTGTTGAAGGCATATTCCCTTACCACTTATCTGTCCCCCATTGGATAGTGCAGGTCGCATACGGGCTTTTCGGTTCGCTGTGGTGGATCATGTGTGGCGCCATGCTTATTCGTCTGTGTTATCGAAAACCAACGCAAGGATCGCTGAATCATCTATGCTGAGTGGCAACTTTCGGCAACGCCTTGATGCCCGTGCCGTCATGCTGTTGTTGCTGCTGTTTGCTACACTCCTGCTTGTCAGCAACCTTGATCACCTCAGTCTTTCTGCAGACGAGTTCTTCAACATACTGATCGAACGCGAGCATTGGTCGGATATTGTTGCGCACCTGCGCGCTGGCGCAGACCTCCATCCGCCCTTGACGCATCTGATCATGCACGGGTGGCTGCGGTTGGTTGGCGAGTCAGAATGGACGGTTCGCTTCTTGTGGGCAATGACAGGCGTCGTCAATCTTGCACTCACTTTCCGGTTGGGCGCCCAGTTGTTTACACGCTATACAGGTGTGCTGGGCGCGTTGTTGCTGCTGACCAGCCCGACCTATTTGCTTTATATGCGTTTCGAGAAATACTACGCCTTCACGATGACGCTGTCACTGGTGCTGTTGCTGACCAGTGTGGCGCTGTGGAGACGACAAACCCCGCTGAGAATCGCCGCTTATGCGCTGACGCTTGTGATGTTGCTATACACCGATTATCTGGCGCCGCTCTTGCTTACATTCTCACTGAATATTCTGCTTTTCTGTTGGGGGCGTCAACGTGAACGGAGCCTTGCGTTTCTCGGCGCGCAGTTTGTTGCAGCGATTTTCTATCTTCCCTGGCTGACGGTGATGGCGGCGCAGGCTACCATCCTGCAGGGCGGCGCCCAGGCAGATTTGGGGCGCAGTGGCATTGGCATGTTGGCGGCGCTTATGTACTGGCCCTATTCGATCGGTGTGGGTGAAACGCTCTTTCCCTGGCGCGTGGGCGGTGCAGTGGGCGCGGCAGTCATTGCCGTGTTCGCCGTCAACGGCGTCAAGACATGTCTGACGCCCTCGGCTTCATCTTTTCTTCGGTCGGGGCTGGCGTTGTTGGTCACGCTGATGCTGTCGCTCTTGGGTGCGGCATTGCTGACCACCTATATCTTTGCCGCTGTGCCGTTTATTGCCTTTCCCAATCACACGCTCTTTGCCGCCCCATTGTTTGCATTGCTGCTGGCTATCGGCGCCGCCGCCCTACCGCTGCGCTGGTCGATCAGCCTGGTCAGTCTATTGCTTTTTGCCAGAGTGATCGGCATTGGCAATTACTTCACAGCCACCGACTTTCACAATCCCATCTACGCCGTACCGATGCGCGAGATCACACAGGAACTGGTAAGCTATGCGCATGGCAATGATATGCTGATTGCCACCCCTGATGTCGGTCTGCACTACTATTTTGCACGCCTTGCCGTCGATCCGATACAGGATTATCCTGCCATGCTCTTGCTCGAAACATTGGAGCCAACTACTGCAAGAATCACTATCGACAAGCCAGCGCGCATTTGGCTGTTCCAGTTCGGTCGCGACCGCACGGCCGGCCTGGGCGTGGAGCAGGCGTTGGCGCAGTGGCTTGTAGAAAATGGTTACACATTGCACGACGAAACCGGCTACGTAGAACAAGATCGCCTCTATCGTCAGCTCAAGACATTTCTCTTCAGACGACCCGCTTATCAATACAAACTGGTGGTGCAGGAGTATGTGCGCTAAGCCAAGCGCAGCGATGCGCATGCTCTAGCTCTGTCATGGCTGGCGCCTCATCCTCAGCGGCGGCGAACACGAGGGGAGCATGTCACTTTGTGCAACGCCAGTGTTTCGCGCCAAGCCCCAGCGCGCGGTACACTAAACTTTCGATGTCTGGTGCATATCGCTAGACCAAGGAGCCTTCAGCATGGGAATAATGCGTGCGGGTCTGACCGCCGAAGCCTACGATCGTGGCTACACCAATCGGGAATTGTTCCGGCGCATTGCCGCCTATTTCCGTCCACAAAGTCGCCGTCTATTTACTGTAATGGCGTTGGTAAGTTTGCTCTCGCTGTCCGGCGCCCTGTTGCCAGTGCTGATGGCGCAGGGCGTCAACGCTGTGACCAGCGCTGCCGCCAATCGCGATGCCGTGGCCGCAGCGCTGGTGCTGCTCGTCATCGTGATCGGCGTTGCCAACTGGGCCATCAACTGGGCGCGCCGAATTCTCACAGCCAGGTTGCTGGGCGACGTAGTGCTGGCAATGCGTATCGACGCCTTCCGCGCCGTGATGAACCACGATATGAGCTTCTTCGACCGCAATCAATCGGGGCGTATTGTCAGCCGCATCACCACCGACACCGACGAGTTCAGCCGCGTAGCCGTGCTCGTTACCGAGGTTGGCTCACAATTGCTGCTGGTTGTCATCCTGTTGGCTTATCTGTTTACGATCAACTGGCAATTGACGCTGCTCTTGGCGTTGCTGGCGCCAGTGGCAATTGTGGTGGCGACCAGCTTTCAGCGCTGGGCGCGACGCGCCACGCGCACCAGCCAGCAAGCTGTAGCCGACGTCAACGCCAGCATTCAGGAAGCGGTCACCGGCATCCGCGTCGCCAAGAACTTCCGCCGTGAGCAGGGCATCTACGACGAGTTTCTCGCCGTCAACGCGCGCAGCTACGACGTGCATGTCAAGCGCGGCTTCGTGCTGGCATTGATCTTTCCGACGTTGCAACTCTTTGCCGGGTTAGGCACGGCGGCGTTGCTCTTTGCGGGCGGCTATTACACCTACCTGGGTGCGATCAGCGCCGGCGCGTGGTTCCTGTTCATGAACAGCGTCGGCCTGTTCTGGTTCCCGATGATCAATCTCTCCGCTTTCTGGAGCCAATTTCAGGGGGCGCTGAGTGCAACGGAACGCATCTTCGCGCTCATCGATGCGGAGCCGGCGGTGATCCAGAACGGCCAGGAGCCGGCGCCGCCCTTGCGCGGCGACATCCGCTTTGAGCATGTCGCGTTCCGTTACGGCGACAAGGAGCAGGTGCTCGCAGACTTTTCGCTGCATATTCGTCCTGGCGAGAGCGTGGCGCTGGTCGGACACACCGGCGCGGGCAAGTCGAGCATCATCAAGCTGGTGACGCGTTTCTACGAATTTCAGGCAGGACGTCTGCTGATCGACGGCCTCGACATTCGTAGCTTAGACCTGCGCAGCTATCGACGGCAACTGGGCATCGTCAGCCAGACGCCTTTTCTCTTTGCTGGTACGGTGGCGGATAATATCCGCTACGCCACGCCGCATCTCGACACGCGCGCAGTGGAGCAGATTGCGCGACAGATCGGCGGCGGCGAATGGTTGGAAACACTGCCGGATGGTCTACAAACTGACGTTGGCGAACGCGGCGCTCGGCTGAGCATGGGGCAACGCCAGTTGGTCGTGTTGGCGCGCATGTTGGCGCAAAACCCGGCCATCTTCATCCTGGACGAGGCGACGGCCAGTGTCGATCCTTTCACCGAAAGCCAGATTCAGGCGGCGCTGCGGCTGATCCTAAAACAGCGCACCTCAATCGTGATCGCACATCGCCTTTCCACCGTGCGCGCCGCCGACCGCATCCTGGTTTTGCGCAAGGGTTGCATCATCGAAGAGGGCAGCCACGCCGATCTTCTGGCGCGCGGCGGACACTATGCCGATCTCTACGAGACCTACTTCCGGCATCAATCTCTTGAGTATATGGAGGAGCGCCGCCGCAATGTGACGATTGCGGCATGATTTTGTCTGAAATTTGTCAAAGCAACGCGAAGGATAGACCGGTTCATCTGCGATAACATCCAATATAGTTCGCATCTTTTACAGAGAAAGATGTTCAACAGCGATTGTGCAGAAGGAGAACCGGAACATGCCCACACCACGTATACCCCACGTTGGCGCCCCCCACGTTGGCATTGGCAGCGTCTATGTTGCAGGAATCTGGCTGGCGCAGGTGCAATACACGCTCAACGACTCCACGCAGTCTCTGGCGGGCGCCTTGCACATCCTGGATGGTGAACGCGATTTATTCATGCCGCCCATCCCTGCCGACACCTTCATCTTGGAACTTGCGGATGGTCGGCAATGCCCGTTTGTACCCGCCACAGGCAACCCTGTCGTTGGCGCGTACACGTTCAGCACCCCGCAACTGGCAATGTAATGGCTGCTCCGGCGTCGGGGCAACCTTAGTCCACCCATTCCAGACTATGTTGTAGGAAATTGCTCAGGTCGCCAACCACCGGGGCGAGCACCCTGGCTTCGCCGCCACTGCTCGGGACGGCGTAGAGCTTCCATGCGCCGTCCCGATTGCTGGCAAAGGCCACCCACCGGCCATCGGGGCTTACAGCCGGCAACACATCAAGCGCCGGGTTGTCGGTCAGGCGCGTCACCTCGCGCGAGGTGGCGTCAACAGTGTAGATTTCGTAGTTGCCATCACGAGCGTTGCTCATGAAGGCCACAAAGCTGCCGGTTGGCGACCAATGTGGGCGATCGTCGGCAGGCACCGCAGTCAGTTGTGCGGCATTGGCGCCGTTGCTGGAGATGGTCCATAGTCCACAGCGATTGCCCGATTCGTCACAACCGCGAAACACGATGAGGTCAGCGCTGGCGTGCCAGTCAGGCGATTCGCCGAAAGTGAGCGTCTCAGTACCGCCATTCTGCTCCGCCCACATCACGTAGATGCGCCAACGCCGATCGCCCTCGCGGTTGCTGGCAAACACGAGGCGGCTGCCGGCACTGTTCCAACGGGGAAGGGTGTCCTCAGCATAGTTGCTAAAGCGCAACTGCAAGCCGGTGCCCGGATCGAACGCACTCAAGCCCGCCATGTCGCTGCGCAGGTTGCGATAAGCCAGGCGTCCACCATCGCCACGCAAGGCCGGTTGCGCCGCATCGGCCAGCACTGCCTGTGCTGGCGCGGTCTTGCCAACTGCCAGCATCATGATCTGGCTGCGTCTGCTGACGGCGTCGTCAGCAGAGTAGAAGATGCGCCCGCTGGTGGGACCGTCGCCCGGATCGACAAAGGCAGGCAACGTAGTCGCGTCCCCCTGGCTGGCGTCCCCAGTCCCAGCATCCGGCGTGAGCATCGCCAGCGCCGTTGGATCGAGCGTGGCGCCAGCGGCAAGCTGGCACTGGGTCTGCGCCACGTCGCGCTTGGCAACAATCTCCGGCGCCGAAACGACCGAGATCGCCTGATTGTATTCGTCCTGCGCCATACACCAGGCTTCTTCCGCAGCGAGCTGGTCGGCATAGGCGATGTGCGCCTCCTGCAACCGCTGTTCGACATCGCGATAGTCGGGTTCGAGGGCGTAGATCTCCTGCAACTTGCGAATGACGACAGGCCAATCGACGCCGGTGTAGGCTAGCACATCGAGGTATTGCTCGATCAGATCGCGTTCGCGCGCAATGTCCTCGGCATTCGGCTTGAGCGCCAGCGCCTTTTCATAGAGCGCCAGTGCTTCTTCCAGGTTGTCGGCGTTGTCTTTTTCCAACGCGAGATTCACGTAGGCAGCCACCAGCTGATCGGTGACTTCTGCACGGTTGAAGGTGGGATCGGTTTGTTGAATCAGCAGAAGATTGGTCAAAACCTCCTGCCAGCGTCCGGCGCGGGCGGCGCTCTGCGCGGTCACCCAGTAGGTTGCCACCCCAGAGGTTGGGGTCGTCGTAACGGCCGCCGCTGCGGTGGGACTGCCACTGGGCGTTGCCGCCGTAGTCACAATTGTGGTGGCGACTGAGGTGGCGGTTGGCAGCACGGCTGCCGTCTGTCCGCTGCGCGCCAACATCAACAGGTCTTCGATGCCTTGCCGTGCCAGATCATTGCTTGGATCGAGGATGAGAATCTTTTGATATTCGTCGAGCGCTGACTGCAAATTACCTTCAGCCTGGAAATCGGTGGCGCGCTGCAGCGCGATGCCGATCTGCTGGCGGCGTTCAATTTCAACCTGCTGCTGGCCAGCGCGCACGCCCAGGACCAGCGAGAAAATCAGAATGGAGACAGCCAGGATGGTGAGTGCCCCGATGATCCACCAGGCCCAGGCTGGAAACCGCGAATCGTGTGCCATATCGTTCTTTGAATCAGGCGCCGCATACGGCGCTGTCTTTTCTATAGTCAATCGTTGCTGTCGTTATCGTTGCTGTCGTTATCGTTGCTGTCGTTATCGTTGCTGTCGTTATCGTTGCTGTCGTTATCGTTGCTGCGGCAGCCCAATCGGATCAAACGTTGCTCACGATGGAGAAGTTCCCGCGATACCCGGCGATCGGCTAACAGCGGCGGTTGGCTAAAAGGCGACGCCCGCCACCAGGATGACATTGGCGTAGGGCGTGAACTCGCCGGAGCGCACCACCGCCTTGCTCTGCGCCGTGAGCTGTTTGAACTCACTGTGCGACACCAGGCGGATTGGGGTTTCGCCCAACCGCGCACGCAACACGTCGTAGGTCTCCGGACTGACTTCGACCATCTCGCGCGCAATAATCGCTTCCTGCACGATCAACTCCTCCAGGATGGCGCTCGTGACATCCATGAAGCGCGGCAGGTTGGGGCGCACCACCAAATCGATGCGCAGCACGGCGTCGGGGATTGGCAGCCCGGCGTCGGCGACTGTGATCGTGTCAAGATGCCCCATCCCCGCCACGACAGCGGCGATATCTGCGTTGAGAATTCCGGTCTTCTTCATGGTTGCTCCTAGACAGCTCCGCTTCATGTCAACGATGGCTCTGATTCTACAACATTGCCAGAAAGGACAGGAAAGTCGGTGGATGCGTAAAGTGTTGAGCCGCACTGATTCATGCGGGGTCATGCCGGCGGCGAAGGTGGGTTTGGGAAAAACGCCTCTGCGTCTGATACCCTGACTATCGCTCAGTCGCGCTGGCGCGCAATCTCTCCGGCATACGCCTGCAACGCCGCCAACTGTGGCGGCGTGATCGTAATGAAGGGCCGCGCCTGTTTGATGCGGGCAATGGCAGCGTCAAGGCTGTCGCCCTGTGCGATGAGATAGGCGGCGGCCAGTGTCGGGGCGCGTCCGACGCCTGCTTTACAGTGAATATAAACCTTGCCGCCAGCGGCGATCTGCGCGTGGATAAAATCCACGCCGCGCTGAAAATGCTCCGGGCTGGGTGAATCGTCATCGACGGTGGGCAGATAGCAATAGTGAGGGAAGGCCAGCCCATGCGCCGCGTCGTCGAATTCGGTGCGCAGGTTGACGACGGCAGTGATCCCTTCACGTTCAAGGGCGCGCTTGCCAGCGGTGTTGAACTGTGGCCCGACGTAGAGCTGTGGCGTTACACGGCTGTAGCGCAGCACCGGCACGCCGGTCACGTAGGATAACCCGCGCCCCCACGCCCACTGCAGCGTCACCCAAACGCCCTGTTCGCGCAGGCGGCGCACCAAAATTGACCAACCCTTGCCCAGCGTCGCCATCGTCTTCATGGCTGCCCCTTTGCTTCCCACCGAAATGCTTCCATCACCACAGGGACGCCGCGGACGATGCAGAGGAGCGTGGCGACCCAGCTCAGGATCGTCGCTGTCGTCCACACCAACGGCTGCAGCGGCGAACTCACCGTCTGCAAAGCCAGTGTCAAGGCAAGCATGGCAAAGGCTGCCGCCTTGGTCAGCCCATAGCCGGCGCGCATGGGCCGGCCCGCCACAATCCAGTGCCCCCAATCGCTGTGCATCTGGGCGTGCGCGGTCTTACCGCCCGCATATCCCACCTCACGCACCGAGTCGGTCAGGGCGCCACGAATGATGAAGGTGATAGGGATGACCAACGAGATGAGCGACAGACTGGCAAAGACCACCCACAGGACGATCTCGACGGCGCGATCGGCGGCAATGTCGAGCACGCTGCCCAGCAGTGTCGTCTCCGCGCGGCGCCGCGCCACGATGCCATCGACGGCATCCAGTGCGATCAATAGCAGCACGCCTGGCGCTGCCAGGAAGCGTCCAAGCACACCGCCAAAGAAGATCATCAACACCAACAAGATCAAGAGAGGAAACCGCGCAAGCGTTATCCAGTTCGCCAGGTTCATCAGAGTACACCGCGCTGTCTGTCAGGGTTTGAACGAATCTCCAACCGAGATTATCAGTCAGCGCCATGCGAATCGGCAAACGCCGCCAGGTGAAGGGCGCCAGGCAGAGCGTGACGCATCATACAGCACGTGTTCATGCATTAACCTCGGCCAGCGGCAGCCCAAAGAAGTGGGCAAGCTGTAGCGCCTGTTTTTCCACTGCGCGGCGCACGCGTTGCGACAGGCGCTTGAACGGCGTCAGGGTAATGAACAGCCCGCCGGTTTTACGGATGTAACGCCATGTGGCGACGGCGACGCCGCCCTCCAATATCACTCCCTCGATGTGACCGGCAATGCGGAAGACTTGCTGGTGATGTGCGGTGGGTACAATCCAACGCTTGTCTTTGTGCGCCAGCAAGAGCGGATCGAAACGATAGAGCATCCGCACAGTGCGCTGCAGCGCCTCTGCTGGCGCCAGTAGATCGTCCACGTCTTCGCGCAACAGCACCATCTCGACGCCATTCACTGTCACCGTCGCCAGCTCGTCGGCGATAGCCGCCAGCCAACGCCGCGTCGATTCGACTTTGCCGCCGCGCCAGTAGGCAAAGTCTTGTTGCGTCGCCGGACCATACGCGCGTAAATAGCGCCGCAGGACTTCCAGATTGGCGGCCTCTGCATCGGGCAACTCCCAGGCAAGATCGGGGCGCCAGAAGGTGCGATGTGCAAAAATGCCTTCGCCATCGCGCGCAGCATGACAGGCATAGCCCAACCGCACCAGGTCGGAAAAGACGCCGCCCCACGGCGACAGATGTTCCTCGTTTGTGACCAGCCCGGATGCGCGCAGGTCAGAACGTCCCATCATTCCCCTGGCGCGCAGCAACGCCTCGCTGCGCGTCACCAACTCGGTGTATACGTCCAGCGTATCCGTACGTTCGGCTGTGCGTCCCCACCAACTCTTGCGGTCGGCGAGCATGGCGCAGACAAGCGGCCAATCGGTCGTGGCGTAGACGTGCAGGGTGCCGCGTTGTCCCCACAGCTTGACCAGTGACCGGTCGTCAAAGAGCAACTGTTCATAGCGCGCATAGTTGAAGCCAGTGGTGCGGTTGAAGATGGCGACGCCGGCTGCTGGGTGAATCTGCGCCTGGACGCCAAAGAGCACCTGCGCAACGTTTTCGGGAGTGGCAAAGGGGACGATCAGGCCAGAACGACGCAGGCGGAACCAACGCACCTGCTCCAGATCGATCACAAGCGATGTCGTGGGCATGAATAAAAACTCGCTTCGAGGCGCCAACGGCGAACAAATGGTCTAGAAGGTTAGTGTATCGTGCATGAGCGTAGCCGACAAATCGGCGGCGCAGCATATTTCCCTACCTCATAGATAGCACAATCAAACATCGTACATCCGATATCTTCCCGGAAGCTCAGAGCTTCCGGGAAGATGAGCAAAGTCTATTTGTGTTGTCTATCAGACTTGTTTGCCCTTCCTGTCGCCCCTGCATATAATGTCCCGCGCACAGCCGACCAACTATCACAAGTGCGATCACAAGTGTTCACTGTCAACCCACTCTATTCTTGCTGGTTCTACAAGGAGGAACCCATCATGCAACGCACCCTGATGGCGCTCGTCGCCATACTGTTGATTGCGGCGATGCTCGTCAGCGCCTGCGCAGCGCCAACGTCAGCGCCTGCCAGCGGCGGCGAAGCAGCGGCGACGACGGCGCCGGCTGAAGCCGCCCCTACCGGCATGAAGACCGCGATCGGCGAAGGCGAGGGGCAGCTCGACATCATCGCCTGGGCTGGCTATATCGAGCGCGGCGAGACCGACCCGGCTTACGACTGGGTCACAATGTACGAGGAGGCAACTGGCTGCAAGGTCAACATCAAAGTGGCTGGCACTTCCGACGAGATGGTCACGCTGATGAACCAGGGGGGCTTTGACCTGGTGACGGCTTCTGGAGATGCCAGCCTGCGCCTGGTTGCAGGCGGCACAGTGCAGCCGATCAACGTCGATCTGATCCCAAGCTGGAGTACGGTGGATGAGCGACTGCAGAACGCACCCTGGCATACCGTGGACGGCGTCCACTATGGCACGCCTTACCAGTGGGGCGCCAACGTCCTGATGTACAACACCGAGACCTTCCCCACAGCGCCTGACACCTGGGGCGTGATCTACATCGAACAGGAACTGCCCGACGGCCAGTCCAATAAAGGGCGTGTGCAGGCGTATGACGGGCCGATTGCCCTGGCCGACGCTGCCCTGTATCTGATGACGCACAACCCAGAACTGGGCATCACCGACCCCTACGCGCTGACGCAGGAGCAGTACGCAGCCACGCTCGAGCTTGCTCGCGGCCAGCGCCAGCTGGTCAACCGGTACTGGCACGACGTCATTGCGCAGATGGAGGACTTCAAGAACGAGGGCGTCGTCGCCTCCAGCTCGTGGCCCTTCCAGGTCAACCTGCTCCAGGCTGAAGGCGCACCCATCGCCAGCACGATCCCGGTCGAAGGCGCCACCGGCTGGGCCGATACGACGATGATGCACGTCAATGCAGCGCACCCCAACTGCGCCTACCTGTGGATGGAGCACTCGCTCAACCCGAAGGTGCAGGGCGACGTGGCGGCGTGGTTTGGCTCAGTGCCTTCTGTCCCGGCGGGTTGTGAAGCCAGCGACCTGCTCGGTCCCGAAGGCTGCACGACTAACGGTTTCGACAACTTCGACAAAATCTCCTTCTGGCGCACGCCAACGACTCGCTGCCCCGATGGCAGCGATGCCTGCGTGCCCTACAGCCAGTGGGTGTCGGATTATATTGCGGTGATGGGCGGGAATTAGGGGATAGGAGATAGGAGATTGGAGATTGGGCGGAATCCCTTACGCTCCAATCTATCATCTCCAATCTTCCAATCCCCCGATCTCTCAGTTTCTCTTGCACAAGGCAAGGCAACTATGCAAACCAAGCATTTCATTGACGGCCAATGGGTCGATAGTCAGGGTGGCGGTGAGTTGGTGATCCTCAATCCGGCGACGGGCCAACAGATTGCCACTGTGCCGGACGGCAGCCGCGCCGACGTAGAGCGGGCGGTGCAAGCGGCAAAACGCGCCTTCTATGACGGGCGCTGGTCGCGTAAGACGCCGGGCGAGCGTGCGCTGGCGCTTTTTCGGCTGGCCGACCTGCTCGAACAACATGGCGCGGAAATCGGTCGCGTTGAATCCGAAAACGCCGGGAAGCCCTTTGCACAACTGACCATGGCTGGCGACGTGCCCTTCTCCGTCGACAACCTGCGCTTTTTTGCCGCCGCTGCGCGCGATACCCATGGCATGCGCGCAGGCGAATACGCGGCTGGCTACACCTCAATGTTCCGCCGCGAACCGGTGGGCGTCGTCGGGCAGATTGCGCCGTGGAACTACCCGCTGCTGATGGCCGTGTGGAAGCTCGGCCCGGCGCTGGCGGCAGGCTGCACCGTCGTACTCAAGCCAGCGCCAACTACACCGCTCTCTACATTGATGTTGGCCGACTTGATCCAGCAAGCGGGCATCCCGGATGGCGTTGTGAACGTCGTCACCGGCGGCAACGACACAGGTCAGGCGCTCGTCGAACATCCTGACGTGCGCATGGTCAGCCTGACCGGCTCTACGGCAACGGGCAAAAAGATCATGGCGACCGCGGCGAACACGCTCAAGCGCGTGCATCTGGAGTTGGGAGGCAAGGCGCCGGTGCTTGTTTTCGACGACGCCGATCTGGAACTAGTGGCAGCGAAAGCTAGCTTCGCCGCCATCTGCAATACAGGGCAGGACTGCACGGCGGCGACGCGCGTCTATGTTGCACGGGAACGCTACAACGATGCGGTCGAAGCGCTGGTCGAAGCGATGCGTGCGGTCAAAGTAGGCGATCCCTTCGACGACAGCACGGCAATGGGACCTGCGATCTCGGCGGTGCAACAGCAGCGCGTGCTTGGCTTCATTGCGCGCGCCAAAGCCAGCGGCGCGCGCGTGATCACCGGCGGCGGCGTGCCGGCCGGCTTCGACGCCGGCTTCTTCATCGAGCCAACCGTCATCCTTGACGCTGACCAGCAGGCGGAGATCATCCAGAGCGAAGTTTTCGGGCCGGTGCTGACGATCAACGCCTTCGACAGTGAGGAACAGGCCACGGCTTACGGCAACGACGTCCTCTACGGGCTGGCGGCATCCGTCTTCACAAAAGATGTTGGCCGCGCCATGCGCATTGCGCAACAGCTCGAGTTTGGCACGGTCTGGATTAACGATCACATCCCGCTGGCGTCGGAAGGGCCGCACGGCGGCTTCAAGCAGTCGGGTTTTGGCAAGGACTTGTCCATCGAAGCAGTGGGAGATTACCAGATCACGAAACATGTGATGATCGCCAACGGATAGCCGAGCATATCTCACGTCGGGGGCGCGAGGCGTAGGTCATCGCCTCCGGCGTGACATGCCACCTCGTCACGTCAGGGGCGCAAGGCGTAGGTCACCGCCTCCGGCGTGACATGCCACTCGTCACGTCAGGGGCGCGAGGCGTAGGTCATCGCCTCCGGCGTGACATGCCACCTCGTCACGTCAGGGGCGCAAGGCGTAGGCCATCGCCTCCGGCGTGACATGCTTTGCCTGACCTCTGGGTTTAGCCATTCAATCTGCCTGGAAGGTTTGGAACTTCCAGGCAGATTGTGAACAATATGAATGACGATACAACCGAGAAATCAATGAAATCAACCAATTTGAGGAGCATGCGTGAACGCTGCTGAGCAAGGCGCACGCGACGCCAGCGAGCGCAACCTTGTCACTCCCCGTGTGTTGGTCTTTTTGACCAGCAGAAACCCCACCACTGGCGCCCATGAAGTATTGCTGCTCCAGGGCGCGCCAACCAAGCGACTTTGGGCAAACCTATACAACGGCCTGGGCGGTCACGTCGAGGCAACCGAGGATGTCTACTCGGCGGCGGTGCGCGAAGTGTGGGAGGAAGCCGGGATCGAGGCGCACGACCTGATACTGCGCGGCGTTGTGACCATCGACACCGGCTTCGATGAATTTGGCCGGCGCCCCGGCGTGCTGATGTTCGTCTTTGTAGGTGTAACGGAAGAACGCACCCTGTGGCCTTCCGCCGAAGGGACGCCGGCGTGGTTGCCCGTCGACGCATTGTCCAACTATCCGCTGGTCGATGACCTGGTGGAGCTGCTGCCACGCGCCCTTGACGGTGCTTTTTTCTACGGCCACTACAGTCCACAGCCCGACGGCGCTCTGTGTTACACTTTCCATGCGCCTACTGGCGCCGTACATCGTTGATATGCTATACAAGGCGCCAGGCGTCTTTGCGCAGTAGCGCCAATGCTCAGAACTAGAATCTAGTTATGCCAAAACGAACTGACCTTTCCACGATTTTGATCATCGGCTCCGGCCCCATTGTCATTGGCCAGGCGTGCGAATTTGATTACTCCGGTGCACAGGCGTGTAAAGCGTTGCGCCAGGAGGGCTATCGCGTCGTACTGGTGAACTCTAATCCGGCCACCATCATGACTGACCCGGAGCTGGCGGACGCCACCTACATCGAGCCGCTGACGGTCGATGTGCTCGAAAAGATCATCGCGCGCGAACGCCCGGATGCGCTATTGCCCACTGTCGGCGGGCAAACCGGCCTCAACCTGGGCGTGGCGCTGGCGGAGCAGGGCATCCTGGAACGCTACGGCGTGGAACTGATCGGCGCCAACCTGCGCGCCATGCAGGTTGCCGAAGATCGCGAACTCTTCAAGGCGGCGATGACGGCCTATGGGCTGGAGTCCCCGCGCAGCGGCGTCGCCCGTAGCCTGGAGGAAGCTCGCCAAATTGCACAGGAGATCGGGCGTTACCCCATCTTTATCCGGCCCAGCTTTACGCTTGGCGGCAGCGGTGCGGGCACTGTCTTCACGCCGCAGGAGTTTGATGAAAAGGTGGCATGGGGTCTCAAAGAAAGCCCAGTGCACACGGTGTTGGTCGAGGAGTCGCTCATCGGCTGGAAGGAATACGAGCTGGAGGTGATGCGCGACGCCGCCGACAACTTTGTCGTGGTCTGCTCCATCGAAAACCTGGATGCAATGGGCGTCCACACTGGCGACAGCATCACGGTAGCGCCAGCGCAAACGTTGACCGACAAAGAATATCAGCGCTTGCGCGACCAGGCGCGGTTGGTAATGCGTGCGGTCGGCGTGGAGACGGGCGGCAGCAACGTGCAATTTGGCGTCGATCCACAGACCGGGCGCGTCGTAGTCATCGAGATGAACCCGCGCGTCTCGCGCTCCTCGGCGCTGGCGTCGAAGGCGACCGGTTTTCCCATTGCCAAGCTGGCGGCGAAGGTGGCGGTCGGCTACACGCTGGATGAGCTGAAAAATGACATCACGCGCCAGACTGTAGCGGCTTTCGAGCCGTCCATCGATTATGTCGTGGTCAAGATGCCGCGCTGGGCGTTTGAGAAGTTCCCCGGCGTCGACCGTGAGCTTGGCCCGCAGATGAAATCGGTTGGCGAGGCAATGGCAATTGGGCGCACCTTCAAAGAGGCGCTGCAAAAGGCGGTGCGCAGCCTGGAAATCGGGCGCGACGGTCTTGGCGTGTTAGCGCGCGATGCTCATCATGGCGGCTATCAAGGCTACGACGCCAGCGTGACGTTGCATGACCTGCTGCGCATCCCCAATCGCGACCGGCTTTTTGCCGTCTATGAGGCGCTGCTGCGCGGCGAGTCGCAGGCAACGATTGCGCAGATCACTGGCTACGACCCGTGGTTCGTGGCGCAGATGGGAGAGATCGCTGCGTTTGAGCAAGAGCTGACGCAGCTGGATCGCGTTACTCTACGCAAAGCCAAGCGCATGGGCTTCAGCGACCGGCAATTGGCGCGCATCGTGAATCGAAAAATGGAGATTGGAGATTGGAAATTAAGCGATTGGGCGGTTGAGCGATTGGAAGCAGAGGCGAGGAGGGGAGAGGGAGAGACCGCAGAATCTCCAATCTCCAATCTCCAATCTCCAATCTCTGAACTCGACATCCGCCGTCTGCGCGCCGACCTTGGTCTGCTTCCCACCTATCATCAGGTCGACACCTGTGCGGCGGAATTCGAGGCGTACACACCCTATCTCTACAGCAGCTACGAAAGCGAGAGCGAAGCTGCACCCACCGACCGTCGCAAGATCATGATTCTCGGCGGCGGCCCCAACCGCATCGGCCAGGGCATCGAGTTTGATTATTGTTGCTGTCATGCCGCCTTTGCCCTTCACGACCTTGGCTATGAAACAATCATGGTCAACTGCAACCCGGAGACAGTCAGCACCGACTATGACACCAGCGACCGCCTTTACTTCGAGCCGCTGACGCTGGAGGACGTGCTGAATATCGTGGATCGAGAATCTGGGGCTGGAGACTGGAGACTGGAGATTGGAGATCAGGCGATAGGCAGCCATGCAGCAATCTCCAATCTCCCCATCTCCCCATCTCCCCTTCACGGCGTCATCGTCCAATTTGGCGGGCAGACGCCGCTGAATCTGGCGAGTGCGCTGCAGGCTGCGGGCGTGCCGATCCTGGGCACAGCGCCCGATGCCATCGACCTGGCGGAGGATCGCGACCGCTTTGGCGCGCTGCTGGAGGCGCTGGACATCCCGGCGCCGGAGCACGGCTCCGTGCGCACGGTTGAAGAAGCGGTGGAGGTCGCTGCGCGCATCGGCTATCCAGTCGTGGTGCGTCCTTCCTACGTGTTGGGGGGGCGCGCCATGGCGATTGTAGATAGCGAGGCCGATTTGCGGCGCTACATGGCTGAGGCAGTCAGCGTCGTTGAGGGGAAGCCGGTGCTGATCGACAAGTTCCTGGAAGACGCCTTCGAGGTCGATGTTGATGCAGTCTGTGATGGCGTACGCGTGGTCATCGGCGGCATCATGCAGCATATCGAGGAGGCAGGCATCCACAGCGGCGACAGCGCCTGCGTGCTGCCGCCCTATAAGATCAGCAACTATCACCTGAGCATCATCCGCGAGTACACCGAAAAGCTGGGGCTGGCGCTACAGGTGCGCGGGCTGATGAACGTACAGTATGCCATCAAGGATGATGTAGTCTACGTGCTGGAAGTCAATCCGCGCGCCAGTCGCACCGTCCCTTTTGTCAGCAAGGCGACCGGCGTCCCGTTGGCGAAAATCGCTGCGCGCGTAATGGCAGGTGAGAGCCTGGCGGAGATCGGCTTTCTGCGCGAACCAGAGCTGGACGGCTTTTTTGTCAAAGAGGCAGTGCTGCCATGGAAGAAGTTCACCGGCATCGACGCGCTGCTTGGCCCGGAGATGCGTTCGACCGGCGAAGTGATGGGGCACGCATCGAGTTTCGGTCATGCCTTTGCCAAGAGTCAACTTGGCGCTGGCGCCGGGTTGCCACTGGAAGGCGGCGTGCTGATCACGGTGAACGACTACGACAAAGGCAGCGCTCTCAAGCTGGCGCGCGATTTACACCGGATGGGCTTTGCAATCTATGCCACTGCCGGCACTGGCGCCTTTTTTGAGCACGCCGGTCTGCCGATCACCATCCTGGAAAAAGGCAGCAGCGACCTACCCGGGTACTCCACCCTCGACGCCATGCGCGATGGCAAGATACAGTTGATCATCAACACGCCGCTCGGCCCCAACGCCCGTGAGGATGGCGTCAAGATTCGGCGCCTGGCCACGCGCATGGAAATTCCGCTGATCACCACCCTCTCGGCGGCGGCAGCGGCGGTCAACGGCATTCGTGCGTTGCGCCAGAAAGAGCTGCGCGTGCGCTCCTTGCAGGAGCATCATCAGGTAAAGGCGCAATCGCCGGGATGACGCGGATTGGGCGGGTTTTCACAGATGTTGTTTGAGTCGTTCGATTCGCGTCTGTCCGCCCAAACCGTACCATCTGCGTCCGATTCCAGTTACGCCGCGCCCAACCCCACTACTAGCGCCAGCAGCAGACCGCCGGCGACAACGCTGCCTAACTGGCCAGCCGTGTTAGCGCCCATGGCGTGCATCAGGAGAAAGTTGCCGTAATCCTCCTCCTGCGCGACCTGCGCCGCCAATCGTCCTGCCATCGGAAAGGCGGAGATGCCACACGCGCCAATCAGCGGGTTGATTTTGCGCCCCGAGACGATATACATGAACTTGCCAAAGAGCAGACCGGCCACCGTGTCTGCCACAAAGGCGAATAACCCCAATCCCAGCACCATCAGCGTCTGCCACTGAAAACCGCTTGTCGGGCTGTAGAGGAAGCGGTCCGCCGTCATCGTGGCGCCAATCGCCAGACCGAGAAAGAGCGTCGAGATGTTGGCGATCTCGTGTTGGGCGGCCAGGCTTAATCGCTCGACAACCAATGCCTCGCGCAGCAGGTTGCCGAGCATCAGGCTGGCAATGAGCGGCGCCGCGGCGGGCGCCAGCAGGCTGACAAAAACCGTCACTGCCAACGGGAAGATCAGCACCGCCGCGCGTGACACCGGACGCGGCGCATACGCCATGCGCACGCGCCGCTCACGCGCGGAAGTGAGCAGGCGCATCAGTGGCGGCTGGATGATTGGCACCAGGCTCATGTAAGAGTATGCGGCGACGGCAATCGGGCCGAGCAGCTCTGGCGCCAGCTGTGATGCGACAAAGATCGCCGTTGGCCCGTCGATGGCGCCGATCACGCCAATGGAGGCAGCCTGGTTCATCGGGAAGCCCAGCAGCGTCGCCAGCAGCAACGTCGCATAGATGCCGACCTGCCCGGCTGCGCCCATGAGCACCAGGCCAGGTTGCGCCAGCAGCGGGCGAAAGTCGATCATTGCGCCGACGCCGATGAAGATGAGCAGGGGGAACAATTCGGTGCGAATGCCAAAATCGTAGATGGTTGCCAGCCACGTGTCCGCTGTGTACGCCGACATGCCGAGGTTGGCAAAGAGACAACCCGCACCGATCGGCAGCAGCAGCAACGGTTCGTAGCGCCGCACGATCGCCAGATAAATCAATAACGCACCAATGGCCAGCATGACGGCGTTGGCCCACGTAAAGGCGCGGACACCCTCCGTCAACACGGCGACGAGCGCTTCTCCGTCCATAAGGCTCCTTGACCTGCTTAGCGCAGACGCACCAGCGGCTGGCCGTAGTTAACGTGATCACCGACAGCTACGAACACTTCGTCCACGACGCCAGCGCGTGGACTGCGCACCGGGTTGTTCATCTTCATCGATTCGAGCGTGCACAGCAGTTGGCCCTCCTCCACACGCTCACCCGCGCGCACGGCGACGACCACGATGTCGCCCGGCAATGGCGCCATCACGGTCTCTTCAGCGCCATCGAGTAACGGTGGGCTGCTGATGTGGGACGGCGTCACTTCGCCCGCTGCCGGAGTCGTCGCTGTTGTGGAGGTCGCCACGCCAGCCACCTCTTCGGGCCAGACGGTGAACAACTCGCCAGCCACCACCGCCTGGATCGGGCGGCTGTTCAGATCGCCAATTTCGACCTCATAGATTTCTCCATCGACCTGCACCCGCACTTTCATAGCGTCCTTCCTTCGTGCAACGGGTCTCGCCAGGGGGTTCGTTCAACGAGATGACAGTCAACGAGATGACAGTCAACGAGATGACAGTCAACGAGATGACAGTCAACGAGATGACAGTCAACGAGATGACGGTGGCGTGCGTTGGAAGACGCCTGCGCGCCGGCTCAACGCATTGCCGCGTATCGTGGCCTGCCAGGGAGAGATCGCCCCCGGCGTCGCTTGCAGCAGTGGCGCCGATGCGGCGCGCTCTGCCTCGAGCGCAAGCGCCACTGCCACGCCCACGACGGCGGCGCGGCGCCGCGCCGCATGCAGGTTAACGGCGGCTTCGCTCCCAGTCAGGCTGGGTGTGGGTAAAGGGGCAGCTTGTGGGCGGGGCGCCGTGATGCGCACCAATGCGGCCATCAAGCCCCAGAGCACAAAGAGTACAGTGAAGATCAGGCCGACGCCGATGACGGTGATCATGAGCGCCTGCTGGGTGACGTTCCAGGTCTCCATCGTTTGCACCTCGCGTCAGGCTGGCATGTTGCCGTGCCGTCGCGCCAGCGGTATGACCGCTTTGTGGCGCAGCGCCAGCAACGCGCCAATCAGCCGTGCGCGCGTCTCCGCCGGCTCGATGACGTCGTCGATAAAGCCGCCTTCCGCGGCTGCGTATGGGTTGAGATAACGCTCACGATATTGCGCCGCATACTGAGCGCGCGCCGCCGCCGGATCAGCTGCCGCCGCAATCTCGCGACGATAGAGGATCGTCGCGGCGCCTTCGCCACCCATCACAGCAATCTCAGCGCTGGGCCAGGCGAAGGTGACGTCGGTGCCAAGCTGCTTGCTGCTCATGACGACGTAGGCGCCGCCGTAGGCTTTGCGCGTGACGATGCTCAGCTTGGGCACTGTGGCCGTCGAGTAGGCATAGACAATCTTGGCGCCATGACGGATGATGCCGTGATACTCTTGGTCCACACCGGGCAGAAAACCGGGGGTGTCGACAAAGGTGATCAGCGGGATGTTGAAGGCGTCACAGAAACGCACGAAGCGCGTGATCTTATCCGAAGCGTCGATGTCCAGCGCACCCGCTAACACCTCTGGCTCCTGCGCCACGATGCCAACAGCCTGGCCGTTCAACCGCGCCAGCCCGACAATGGCGTTGCGGGCAAAGCGTTCCTGCACCTCCAGAAATGAATTGGCGTCGACGATTAGCTCAATCACGCGGTGCATGGAATAGGGCTGACGCGGGTCAAGGGGCACGATGGCGTTCAACTGCGCGGGCGCACCGGGCGCTTCGCTGCATGGCGCCGCCTGTGGTGGGTTCTCCAGATGGTTGGAAGGGAGATAGGTGAGCAGCCGTCGCGCCAGCAAGATCGCATCGCGTTCGGTCGGTGTCACAAAGTGCGCCAGCCCGCTGGTGGCAATGTGCACGCGTGCGCCGCCCAGTTGTTCGGCGTTGACTTCTTCGCCCGTGACGGCGCGAATCACTTCCGGGCCGGTGAGGAACATGTACGACTGCCCTTCGACCATCACGAGCAGGTCGGTCAGGGCAGGCGAGTAGGCGGCGCCGCCCGCGCAGGGGCCAAGCAACAGGCTGATCTGCGGCACAATGCCGGAATAGAGCGCGTTGCGGCGGAAGATTTCAGCGTAGCCACCCAGCCCGTAGACGCCCTCTTGAATGCGCGCCCCACCCGAATCGATCAAGCCGATTAGGGGAGCGCCTGCTTCGACTGCGCGGTCCATGATCTGGCAGATTTTGCGCCCATGCATTTCGCCCAGCGCGCCGCCAAAGATGGTGGCGTCCTGGGCATACGCAAAAACGGTGCGCCCGTCAACCAGCCCAAAACCGGTCACTACGCCATCGCCAGGGTAGTGCTCTTCGCCTTCAGCGCAGCGCGCCGTTGTCAACATGCCCAATTCCTGAAAGGTGTTGGGATCAAAAAGTTGCGTCAGGCGTTCGCGCGCCGTGCCCTTGCCTTTGGCGTGTTGACGGGCGATGCGGTCGGCGCCGCCTGCTTCTAATGCGGCTGCGCGCCGCTTCCGCAGCCCAAGAATGCGTGGATCATCTGTTGACATCACAACTCCTCTGCGCGTTGGATGCGAGCGGGTGGGCCGCAGGCGTTGAGCATTAGTAGGTGCGCTTTACGACAAATTCGCACAACCCTTGCAATGAGTGGCGGAAGACATTATCGGGCAGCGCCGCCAGGTTGTCCACGGCGCGATGTAGAAAAGTGCGCGCTTCTTCGCGGGCGGCTTCGATAGCGGCGCTGGCGCGCAGCTCGTAGACCAGCGTCGTCACCGTTGCGTCCCAGACGGCGCTGTCACCATCGTCAGCGGCAGCCTGGGCAGCTTCCAACATCTCGATCACACTGGCGGCGTCAGGATGTTGTTGCAGATAATGGAAGAAGGGCAGCGTCAATGTGCCCTGGCGCAGATCGCTGCCCGCCGGTTTGCCCAATGTGGCGTCGTCGCCGGTGAAATCCAGAATGTCGTCCACAATCTGGAAGGCCACACCAAAATTGTAGCCGAATTGATAGAGGTCATCGACGCGCGTTTCGGGTAGACGGGCGAGGATGGCGGCGCCTTGCGTCGCCGCGCAAAAAAGACTGGCGGTCTTGGCAAAGATGCGCTGGTAGTAGTTTTCCCTGTCCTGGGCAAAGTTATAGCGATCCTTGAGCTGGCGCAACTCACCATCCACAATAATGCGCAGCGTGTCACTGAAGATTTCGATGACGCGCATCGATTGCGTCTCGGCGGAAAATCGCGCTGCTGTGCCGAAGAGGTAGTTGCCCGCCAGCACCGTCGAGATGCCATTCCACTGAGCGTTGAGGGTGGGGGCGCCGCGTCGCAGCAGCGCGCCGTCGATTACGTCATCATGCACGAGTGTGGCTGTGTGCAACATTTCGACGGCGGCAGCCAGCGCAATGACCGCGTTGTAGCGCAGCGGATCCTGTAAAGCGCCATTCACTTCGGCGGTTAGCAATGCCAATGCTGGGCGCAACCGCTTGCCCCCGCTGCCAATCAAATTGATGAAGGCATCCGCCAAGGGGGCAAAGAGCGCCGAATCAACGTTGCGCAACTTGGCCTCGACCTGCCGCAGCCCGGGACGTATCGGCGCAAAGAGGGTAGTAGCATCGGGCGCGCCATTGCTCTGCGGAGTCGTCTCGAAAGCGGTTTGCCCAATCGTCGCATCCATGAGCTTTCTAGAAGTGGGCGACAACGTGACGGGTGGTGGAATCAACACCGAGCCGATCCTCCAAACCATAGAAACGTAAGGCAGTGGCTGTCGTCTGCGCCGCCACCGCCGCCGGCGTCAAGCCACACAACTGCGCCACCTGTGCACACACCAGCGCGATATAGGCAGGTTCATTGCGCTGCCCGCGATGTGGGTGCGGCGTCAGATAGGGCGCATCGGTCTCCAGCATCAGTCGATCCAGACGCAGCGACCGCGTCAGCGCGTGCAGGTTGTGAGCATTCCGGTATGTCACTGGCCCGCCCAGCCCCAGCACGAAATTCCAGGTATAAGCTTCCTCCGCCAGCGCCAGATCGCCGCTGAAGGCGTGGAGCACACCTGCAAAAGGGCGCTGCATCAAGTGCGACCGCTGGAAGGCGGCGCTAGTCACCCACGTGCGCAGCGCCGCTGCAACCGCCGCGTTGGCGTCGCGACTGTGGATGATCACCGGCAACCCCAGCTCGGCAGCCAGCTCCAACTGGCGTAAGAACGCCTGCTCTTGCACGGCCGGGGCGACCGTATCCCAGTAGAAATCGAGTCCGATTTCGCCGATTGCCACAACTTTGGGATGTTGCGCCAGCTCACGTAACGCATCCAGCGTCTCAGCGTTGAATTGATCGGCGCTGTTCGGATGGACGCCCACCGCCACATAGAGTTCGGGAATGGCGTCGGCCAAAGTCAGGGCGCGTCGACAGTGAGCAAGCTCGATGCCAGGGTTGACAATGAGCCTGACGCCAGCTGCCCGCGCCTGAGCAACGACGGTCGCCCGATCAGCATCAAATTGCGGCAGATCTAGATGACAGTGGCTATCCACAAGTATACCTGCTGTAACCCCGGACATTTCTTGCACAAACAACACCCAAAACCTACTCAAACATTACACATATCTACTTGTTCATTTTATCACATGCGCTCCACACCAAAAGTAGGTCAGATTGCACATGTGGTTGCGCCTGACGCAAAATCATTCAAATCAGTATACCAGTTTTGCCAGTCTGGGGCGACTTCATCAACATCAAAATAAAAGCAGCGGTGGGGCGCTATTGTGCGTCTCACCGCTGCCGACCAGATTCATCAGTGTGTTGGAGCAAGGTCAGACGCCAGCCAGTGCGCGCCCATCAGCCAAAATAGCGGGCACGGCAGCCTGGTCGGTCGTTTCCGTATAGACGCGCAGCAGCGGTTCGGTGCCAGAGAAGCGCACGAGCAGCCAGCCGCCATCGTCCATCAGGAATTTGTAACCATCGAGCGTGACCAGATCAGTCACACGATGACCGCCCAACCTCAGGTTGGCGATGTCCAGAGCATTCAGGCGTTGGCGCGCGGCCTCTTTGAGCACATTGTCGGTCAGTCGTACATCGATGCGGTCATAGAAATGGGCGCCCACCTTGTCAAAGACCATCTGCAACAGCTCGGTCGGTCGCTTCCCAGTGCGCACCATGAAGTCGAGCAGGTAGAGATTGGAGACGATGCCATCGCGTTCGGGCACGTGGCCACGGAAGGCATAGCCGCCACTCTCCTCGCCGCCGATCATGGCGTCGTGTTCGATCATGGCCGGCGCCACATATTTGAAGCCGACGCCGGTGTTGATGACTGGTACACCATAAAGTTTGCCCAGTTTGTCGAGCATGGAGGTGGTGCTGAGCGTCTTGACGATGGCGCCGCGCTCACCGCGTAATTCGAGCAGGTAATAGGCCAGCATCGCATAGACGCGCAGCTGGTCCACAAACTGACCACGCTCGTCGCCAAAGCCGCAGCGGTCGGCGTCGCCATCCAGGATACAGACGCAGTCGGCGCCAACCGCGCGTGCAACCGCCAGCCCCGCGTTGACGTTGGGCGGGATCGGTTCGGGGCGGCTCATCTCTGGGAAGATCGGGTTGCGCTCGGCGTGCACCTCGATCACCTCGGTGCTGCCGCCCGCCAAGATCTCGCTGAGCCAGCCGGCGCCGTTACCCCACATGTTGTCGACGACGATCTTGAGACCGGCGTTTTTGATCGGCGTCACGTCAATCAGTTCGGCAAGATGCGCCAGGTACGCCGGTTTGGGGTCGAAGTAGGCCACCTGCCCACTGGCCAGGGCTGTCGCCAGCGCCACGCGCTGGATGGCGGCCTCGTCGCCTGCTGGCGGGATCAGCGCCTCGATCTGTTGCAGCCCAGCCGGGGCGATGGCGCCGCCCTTTTCGTCGCGCACCTTGAAACCACAATCTTCGGGTGGGTTGTGGCTGGCGGTGATATTGAGGGCGGCGATGGCCTGGTTCGCCTGCACACTGTAGCTGATCACAGGAGTGGGCGTGGGGCCGGGCGTCAACAAGACCTGGAAGCCATTGCCGGCCAGCACCTCACATGCGGCTGCGGCAAAGTGTTCGGCCGAGAAGCGCCGATCATGTCCCACCACCACCGGCCCCTGGCGTCCGGTGGTTTTTAAGTAATCGGCAAAACCTTGCGTGGCGCGGCGCAGGTTGGCATAGGTGTAGTCATCGCCGATGCGGCCGCGCCAGCCATCCGTGCCAAACTTGATGTCGCTCACTGTCATTTCCTTTCTTGCTGATTGTGCAGGGCAAGCGATTGCTGTGGGAACGATTACCAGGCAGTATAACAGCACTCCAGAGAGAGGAGCAATATCAAGGGATGTATCGGGGCTACTTGATGATTGATAATCGGAGCGAGTTGCAGCAGCCTGAAATCGGCTGCAGGCTGTTGTGGGGGTTGGCGAAGTATCTGGCTTATGTCATACTATAGAATCAAAGTATCGGCAATGGCGCCACAGCCAGCACGAAAAATCGTGGAGCACCGCTGATGCGGTGACTGGCGGCGGATGGCAAGAATGAGGAGAAAGAGGCATGTCCGGGCACTCAAAATGGTCTACAATCAAGCGCAAAAAAGGGGCGGCTGACGCCGCGCGCGGCAAATTGTTCACCCGGTTGGCGCGTGAAATCCAGGTAGCGGCGCGCAATGGCGCCGATCCGAACACCAACTTCACGTTGCGTCTGGCTGTTGAAAAGGCGCGCGCGGAGAATATGCCCAAGGAGAATATCGAACGCTCGATTCGACGCGGCGCGGGGCTGGAAAAAGATGGCGTCGAGATTGAGACGATCGTCTATGAGGGCTACGGGCCGCATGGCATTGCCATGCTGGTCGAGTGCCTCACCGATAACCGCAATCGCACCATCTCGGAGTTACGCCGCGTGTTTACCAAAGCCAACGGCGCCCTTGGTGAGCCGGGTTCGGTCGCCTGGCAGTTCACCGAAAAGGGGTACATCGCCTTCAACCGCGTGGACGACGAAGGCAATCCCACCGGCCTTGACCCGGATGCGCTGTTCATGGCAGCCATCGAGAGCGGTGCTGAGGATGTCGAAATCTCCGATGAAGTGGTGGAGGTCTACACCGAACGCACGGCCTTTGCGCAGGTGAGCCAAGCATTGGATGAGCAAGGCTTCAAAGCGGCGCAAGCAGAGTTGTTGATGAAGCCCAATAACACCATCGAACTGACGGCGGACGAAGCGGCGTCCGTGCTGGCGCTTGTGGAGACCCTGGAAGAGCTGGATGATGTCAACAAGGTCTACCACAACCTGGAAATGACGGACGCCATGATGGCGCAATATGCATAGGCGCGCCCCAAGGCACGCTGAAGGGGTGACCGACGGATTCGTCGGTCGCCCCTTCTTTTTCTGCTGGCGGGGCCGGGCGCGCATCGAGATGCGGCTAAGCTGTGGCGCCTATCCCCGACACGCGAGGAGGGAGCATGAGCGATCCTACCTTTGTGCGAGTGGTGCTTGGCATCGACCCAGGCACAGCCATCACCGGGTATGGCGTAGTCGGCGAGACCACACGCGGCGACTTTGCCCTGCTTGCGTGTGGCGTCTTTCGCACGAACGCTGGCGAACCGATGCATCTGCGGCTATTGGAGTTGTTTCAAGACATGCAGGCACTACTCCAGGAGTTTACGCCTGACGAAGTCGCGGTCGAAAAGCTCTTCTTTGGCCGCAATGTCACGACTGCCATCTCAGTAGGGCAGGCGCGTGGCGCAGTGCTGGTGGCGGCGGCGCTGGCAGGGTTACCTGTTGTTGAGTATACACCAGCGGAAGTCAAACAGGCGGTGACTGGTTATGGCAACGCTGACAAGTCGCAAGTGCAACAAATGGTGCAACAGTTATTGGGGCTTACCGCCCCGCCCACCCCTGATGACGCCGCCGACGGCGTGGCGATTGCCCTCTGTCACCTGCAAACAGCGCGCTATGCCCAGATAATATGATTTTCCATCAAAAGCGGTACTTTTCTTCCACAGAACGCGAAGGATTGAGGCTTCGCCTGCGATTACAATGATGGTGCAGGTGAACGACTGTGCTAAAGCAAAGCTAGGCTAGAGCAAAGCCTGCTCACATTGCCGATTCGTGTCGGACGCCGCACATCGGTAAGCCAATCGGCAAGACACAGCGCCATTCAACACTTTCGACAATCACTGGATGATGAGGCCACTCACGGCCACGATGTGGAAGATATGCTTATGTACCAAACACTTACATTCCACCGCGATGAATCGTTTTCGAAACCGACTACGACCAGCATGGCCATGTTGAAAGCCGCCCCGCCAGCTCAAAACATCTCGATCTTGGTTGTCGATGACGAGGAACAATTGCGCAACCTGCTTCAAATCTCGTTGCAGCGACGAGGCTATTATGTCGCAGTGGCGCGCAATGGACGCGAGGCGCTCGAAGTCCTCTCCACGCGCAAAATTGATCTGGTGCTGCTTGACATCATGATGCCAGAACTGGACGGCTTTGCCACTTGCATCGAACTCCGCAAGCGCAGTGACATCCCGATCGTGATGCTGACCGCGCTCAATCGGCCGGACGACATCGTGCAGGGCTTCAATCTGGGCGCCGATGATTACATCACCAAGCCCTTCACCTTCCGCGAGGTCGAAGTGCGGCTGCAGGCAATCCTGCGTCGCGTCTACTGGAGCCAGGAACGCGCCGAGCCTTCTGTGCTGATGGCCAATGAGATTATCCTCAACGATGACACCCACGAGGTCTCTGTACGCGGCGAGATCGTGCATCTGACCCCCATCGAGTACCAATTGTTGCGCTATCTGATGACCTCCCCCGACCGCCCTATCAGCAAGGACACCCTCTTTCAACATGTGTGGGGCTATGATATGGCCGGAGGCACCAACCTAGTCGAAGTGGCCATGCGCCGCCTGCGTGAGAAAATTGAAAAAGACCCCTCACAGCCTGTATACTTGTTAACGGTGCGCGGCGCCGGCTACAAATTCAACTCAGATGGAATGCGCCCCAGCTAGGCGCCTTCCCGTGCCGATGGGGGCACGTCACCCTTTCTGCGGCGCCCGCCAGGTGAGTGAACACAATGGTGCGCATGATACGTGGCACGGT
>CZCA01000021.1_pt1 | contig 81632 bp, 65 predicted proteins | sample 591981 | NCBI WGS metagenome assembly CZCA01 (sample SAMEA3556810, study PRJEB10932) | anaerobic digester metagenome | reverse complement strand
TCGCCGCCTACCAGCAAGCCTTGCAGGTGAGGACCCGCCAGGCCATGCCGGTCGAGTGGGCGACTACCATGATGAACCTGGCGACCGCCTACAGAAACCGCATTCGTGGCGACAAGGCGGAGAACATCGAGGCGGCCATCGCCGCCTACCAGCAAGCCTTGCAGGTGATGACCCGCCAGGCCATGCCGGTCGAGTGGGCGCAAACCATGATGAACCTGGCGACCGCCTACTCTGACCGCATTCGTGGCGACAAGGCGGAGAACATCGAGGCGGCCATCGCCGCCTACCAGCAAGTCTTGCAGGAGGTGAAACGCGAGTCACTGCCGACAGACTACGTGCGCGCTACACGCGGGCTGGGGCGTGTTCTCTTCGAGCAGGCGCGCTACAGCGAAGCGATGGCGCACATGCAGGCTGTGCTGTCGACCGTCGAGGAGATGTACGAAGCCGCACCGACGCCGACGTCGCGCCAGTCCTTGCTCCAGGAACTGGGCGACACGCCGCAGCGCCTGGCGTTCGCCCTCTGTCGCACCGATGGCGCCGACGGCAGCCGGCAGGCGGTGGTGGTGCTGGAACAGAATCGCGCCCGCTGGCTGCGCGAGGCGCTGGAGATGAGTTCGGCGCGACCCGCCGATGTGCCCACCGCGCTGTGGTCAGCGTTTCAGACGCAGGCGCAACGGGTGCGTGAATTGCAGGCAGAGGCGCAGCTTCCTGACCATACGCCAGGGCGGCGCACCTTTTTGGCGCTTTCTGCGCTGCTGACGGCAGCACGCGCCGACCTGAGCGCCGCGGTCGACGCCATCCGCGCCGTTGCACCCGACTTCCTGCCCAAGCCAACCTTTGCGCAAATCCAGTCCGCCGCGCAGGATGGTCCCCTCGTCTACCTACTGGCAACCGCCGCAGGCGGGCTGGCGCTGATTGTGCATACAAACAACGTATCCGCAGATTTCGCAGATTGCGCAGAGGACGGAGGCGGCAGCGTCGAAGCGGTGTGGCTGGACGGGCTGACCACGACGGAAATCAGCAAAATCCTCTACGACCAGGAAGGCGAAGCCGGCGGGCGCTATCTGCGCGGCGCGGCGGGCGGCGACCACGCTGCGCTGACCGCCACGCTGGCTTGGGCGCTGCCGCTGCTCGGCGCACGGCTGGCGCAGCCGCTGGCAGAACGGCTGGCCGCCCGCTATCCGCAGGGGACGCCGGTCACGCTCGTCGCCGCCAGCAACCTGGGGCTGCTGCCGCTGCACGCCGCGCCGGTCATGCTCGCCGGGCGCAGCGTGACGCTGCTCGATTTCTTTGGCGTGCGCTATGCGCCGTCGGCGACGGCGCTGCGGCGCCACTCCGCCACGGGTCACACCTCGGCGACGGTCAGGCGTCCCACTGTCGTCGGCGTCGGCAATCCGCTGCCCGCGCCGGCGACCGGGCGCTGGGCACAGCAGCGCGTGGCAGACCTGCTCCCCGCGCTAGCCGCCATCGACGCCGACCGCCATCTGCTGCCCCTCTCCGACGACCTGCCGGCAGACGCCGCCGCCCCACTCCAGGCACTGCGCCGCCTACTGCTGGAGCGCTGGCGTGCGCTGCTGCGCAAACTCGAAGCACTCTCCACGCTGCCGACAGAAGAGATGGTGCGCACTGGCCAGCTCTATCAGGAACTGCTCCTGCTGCTCTCCTTCCTTCAGGCGGTCGAGACCGCGCCGCTGGCGGCTCAGGCGGCGGCGTTGGCGCAGCGCCTGCCCGCCTCGCTCGAAGCCGCCGAAGCCGAGGCGTACAGCGTGCGCGACCTGGTCGGTCGCGACAACGCCGACTTGCTCTTCAACCACGCCGCCACCGCTGCGGCGTTATGGGAACGGCTGCCCACGGCAACATGGCTGCACCTGGCTTGTCACGGCCGCTTCGACGTGCGCCAGCCGCTCGAGTCGGCGCTGCTGCTGGCGGAAGGGACGCAGATCACGCTGCGCGAACTGCTCGACCCGGCGCACGCCGCCGCGCTGCAGCAGGTGCGGCTGGCGTTTCTCTCGGCCTGTCAGACCGCAATCAGCGATTTCCGCAGCGCGCCCGAAGAGGTGGTCGGGCTGCCGGCGGCGCTGCTGCAAGCTGGCGTCCCGGCTGTGATCGGCACGCTCTGGCCCGTCAACGACCGCAGCACTGCCCTGCTCGTCAACCGCTTCTACGAACTGGCGCTCCACGGCGACGCCAGCCTCGATCTGCCGCCGCAGCCGCCGCTGCACGCACTGCGGCTGGCGCAGGCATGGCTGCGCGAGATCGACAACGACGGGCTGAAGCGCTATCTGGAGACGCATCGGTCGTTGTCCGCCGCGCCCGCCGCCGCCGGCGACCGCATGTCGGGCATCCTCTACCGCGACGAGCAGCGCCGCATCCGCGACGCCCTGCAGCGCGGGCAAGGACACAAACATCCTTACGCTGAACCCTATCACTGGGCGCCCTTTGTGATCTATGGCGTGGGGCAGGGATAGTGGCCAGCGCAAGGACGCCATCGAATATCGCAGGTCATCGCCTCTGGCGTGACAGGCGGCAAGGTGACGACGCCGCGTGACTAGCGGAGGGCGTCACGCCGGAGGCGATGACATACATTTGGGCGAGGGACTGCATGAGGAGGCAGCCATGAATTCTTCCTACGTCACCGCGCTGCTTAAGCTGATGGACGACCTGCGCGCTGCGCTCGGCGCAGAGTACGACCGCCTGGCGCCAGCGCTGCAAACCTTACTCGATGCGTACTCTGCCGCATCCGACCGCGACGCCGAAGCATGGGCGGAAGTCGCGATCGAGACCTGGGTGGCGGAGCACGCGCCGGATGTAGATCGCGCCGTGCGCGTGCAGATGGTGATCGACACGGCCGGGGCAGCGCCCCAATCGGGTGCTGCCGCAGAGCAGATGCCAGCATGGCTTCAGGACATCAGCGAACTCTCCAGCCGCACGGATAGACCAATCGGTCAGATCATGCAGTCGATCGCTGCGAGCTTCGACACAGGGGGCGCCAATCCCCCAATCTCCAATTCCCCAATCTCCAATCTCCAATCTCCCAATCTCCAATCTCCCCGCGTCACCCGCTACACCGACATCGCCTGCCCCCGCCGGGTGTGGATCGGAGCGGAGCGGCTGGCGGTGGTGGTGCGGCTGACGGTGGCGCCGCCCACGCGCAGCGCGGCGTTGCAGCAGTTCAGCGTGCGCGCCGACGCGCCGGTGCAGATTCGTCTCACCGCGCCCGCCTTCGACCTGCTCAACGCCGCCGACCAGGCGACGCCGATCCTGCCCGACGCCGACAGTCCGCCGGTGGTCTTCGATCTCAAGCCGCGCGTGGTGGGGCCAACGAGCCTGGTCTTCGACTTCCGGCAGGCGGGCAACCCGGTGGGAACGGCAGTGGCGCCCATCGAGATCACCAGCTACGAGGTGGTCGATGCGCCGGAGCGTCGCGGCGTCGCTGCGCTGCAACTGCCGGAAGGGATCGACCCGCCCGACCTGATTCTCACCATCCAGTACGACACAACCGGCGGCGCGCCGCGGCTGTTGATGACGCTGGAAGAGACGGCGGCGCACCGGCTGTCCACCTTTGATCCAGTGCCGCTGCGCAGCGACCCGGAGCACGCGGCGGCTGCGCTCTATGGCGACCTTACCAATCTGGCGGAACAGGCAGCCTACCATGCCGATGACGCCGCATTTCTGGCTGAACTCAACGACGCTGTGCAGCAGATCGGCTTTCGGTTGTGGAAGACGCTGATCCCGGCCGGTCTGAAGGAACTTTACCAGGCGCGCGTCGCAACCTGGGCGGACAAGACGTTACTGGTGGTCTCTGACGAACCGTATATCCCCTGGGAGCTGGTCTGGCCCTACAGCCAGGCGACGGGCGAGTGCGATGATGCGCCGTGGGCGGTGACGCTGCGGCTGCTACGCTGGCTGCGTCGCGACGCTGTGAGCACCGGCTATGCTGGTCCGCCTGCCGTGATTCCCCTGCGCCGGCTGGCGTGCGTTGCGCCCGACCACACCGGGTTGGCGCATCTGGTGGAGGAGCGCGACTTTCTGCGCGATCTACTGCACGCCCTCGCCCTCGATGATGTCAGCCCACCTGCAGCAGGGCGGCGTGCTGTGCTTGACTTGCTGCGCCAGGGCGGCTACGACTGGCTGCACATCGTCACGCACGGTGCGCCGCCCGACGCCGAGACTCCGCCTGGCGCCATCGAACTGGAAGATGCGCACCTGCTGCCCGGCGACCTGCTCGGTCCCCAGGTGGAGGGTTACATCTATCGGGTGCGACCGGGATTTGTGCTCAACATCTGTCATGGCGGGCGGCAGAGGTGGGGGCTAACGCAGCTCGACGGCTGGGCAAATGTGCTGATCGGCGCGGGGGCCGGGCTGGTGGCTGCGCCGCGCTGGGCCGTCACCGATCGCCAGGCGCTGGCGTTTGCCCAGAGCTTCTACCGCCATTTGCTGGGGAATATGCCCGTAGCACAAGCCGTCCACGAAGCCCGCCGCGCCGCCTTTGCCGCTGGCGATCCAACCTGGCTGGCGTACAGCGTTTACGCGCATCCGCAGGCGCGCGCCAGCTATTGATCCTGTCGCGTCCCGGCGCGGAGCGGCGCCTTCGCAGGGTGCGGTGCGCCGCAGGTTCGGCTTCCAGCCGGACGGTGCTGATCGGTCACGCTGTCACGCCGGAGGCGGCGACCTACCGAGGTGGTTCCCCAGGCGCAGGCGTAGTGGTTTGCGGCGCAATGATGCAGCGTGCTATACTTTCTATACGGCATCTCAGCACGGATGACATATGTCCGTGTGTTGCCGACCGTCACGCCGACTGTCACGCGGTGTAGTGCAGCGTAAGTCAGCCCCCAGTCGCTTTCCACAGCTCGTTGAGAACTTGTTTGCCAGACGTTGTCCACGTGGCAATATAGAACTGGTAAGCAAGTGTAATGCTACATCATTCCATTGTCGGTATTGAAAGGAGTTGTGCTGTGTCTCGCAACCTGTGGAAATTCCTCAATATGTTGCTGGTTGGCATCTTGTTGTTGGGGGTGGCCGGTTGTACGGCGCCGGTTGCGCCCGCTGCGCCGGCGCCTGCAGGGGGCGCGCCGGCTGCGGCCGCGCCGACCGGGCTGGAGGCGTGCCAGGGGCAAAATCTGGTGCTGGCCTCGATGACCGACCAATATGTGGCTGCGTTCCGGGCGCTTGTCCCCAAGTTCGAGGAGGCATCGGGCGCCACCGTCACGCTGGATGAGCTTGGCTATGTCGATCTCTACCAGAAGCTAATTGCGGATTTTGTCGGGCATACCGGCAACTATGACCTGATGACGGTTGATATTGTGTGGTCAGGTGAATTTGGACAAAATGGTTACACCCTGCCGCTCGATGACTTCATGGCACGCGACGAGGCCGAACTGCAGCTGGATGATATTCTGCCCGTTGCATGGACGCTGGGCGAATGGCAGGGCGCACATGCGGCCTATCCGCTGGCGGGCTATGCCAACGTGTTGAATTATCGCAAAGACCTGCTGGCGCAGGCGGGCATCGAACCGCCCGCCACCCAGGAAGAATTGCTGGCAGCGGCGCAGGCATTGACCGATCCCGCCGCCGGGGTGTATGGCATTGCCCTGCTCGGCGCCAAGGGGCCGGCGGTGGCGCAGGACTACATGGCGTGGGTGCAACAACACGGCGGGCGCATCCTGGATGACGCAGGCAAACCAGCGCTCAACACGCCAGAAAATGTTGAAATCCTGAAGTTCTTTGGCGAATTGTTCAAGTACGCGCCGGATGGCGCCACCGACTATTGGTGGGATCAGCGTGAGACGGCCTTCCGTAACGGCAACGTCGCCATGATGGAAGGATGGAGCATTGCCCGCGCTGGTTACGAGAACCCGGAAATCTCGACCGTGGTTGGCAAAGTGGACATCGCCGTTGCGCCGGTCAAGGCGGGGATGGAGCCGAAATATGGCTTTGGCGGCTGGGGCATCGGCATCAACGCCGACTCGACGCCGCAGGAGCAGGAGTGCGCCTGGCAGTTCATCAAGTGGCTGACCTCGCCTGAAATCCAGAAGGAGTGGCTGCGCAACGACGGTGCACCGATCCGCCGCAGCACGATGACCGATCCAGAGATCGTCGCTGAATATCCGTGGATGCCGGTGCTGCTGGAGTCCTTCGAGAAGGGCGACGGCGACTACCGCCCGCGCATTCCGCAGTATTCGATCATCCAGGACGCGTTGGGCACGCACGTCAACGCCTTCCTTGTTGGCGAGGAGACCGCGGAAGAGGCGCTGGCGGCCGCGCAGAAACAGGTCGAGGACAACTGGCAGTAGCCATTCCTCGGCGACCACGAGCAACGGTAGGGCGCCTTCCCGGAAGCGCTGCGCTTTCGGGAAGGCGCAGACAGAACTCAGGGGGCGGTTGTCGCCACGCCATCCCTTCACCACAGTTGGATTGACCCACATGACTGTCATCCAGGAAAGACAAGTTGTTTCACGGCGCCGGTGGGGCGACGGGCTACGTCGGGCGCTGCGCGGCGAGGGCGCCTATCTGGCCATGCTGCTGCCCCTGCTGCTCTTTGTGGCGGCAATCGCCATCTACCCGCTTCTCTTTTCATTTCGCATTAGTCTGTTTAAGTATCGGCTGACCGATCCTAACCAGTTGCAGACCTTCGTCGGGCTGGACAACTACCTGCGCGCCTTCCAGGACCCCATCGTGCTGACCTCGTTGCGCGTGACGCTGATCTACGTGGCGGGCACCGTGCTGCTGGAGATGGTGCTGGGGCTGGCGTTGGCGCTCCTGCTCGCTTCCGAAGGGCGCATGATTCGGGGTACGCGCGCCTTGTTGCTCTTGCCGATGGCGCTGCCGCCGTTAGTGGTGGGGCTGGTCTGGAAATCTCTCTACAACGCCGACTTTGGCGTTATCCCTTATTACTTGAAGGCGCTTGGCGTCGATGTGGGGCGCGGCCCATTGGCGGAGCTGGGCTGGGCGATGCCCGCAGTGATCTTGATCGATGTGTGGCAGTGGACGCCGCTGCTGATGATCATCTTTTTGGCCGGCCTGAAAAGCCTGCCCGTCGAGCCATACGAAGCTGCGTTTGCGGACGGCGCCACACGCTGGCAACGCTTCATCCACATCACTTTGCCGCTGCTCAAGCCGACCTTGCTGGTGGCGCTGCTGTTGCGCACAATGCAATCGTTCAAGGTCTTCGACGTGATTTATGCTACGACCGGCGGCGGCCCCGGCTCAGCGACAACCGTGCTCAACTTCCATATCTACACGGTGGGCATGACCTTCTTCGACATGGGCTACGCAGCGGCGCTTGCCAATGTGCTGCTGGTGATCATTGCGATCCTGTCGGTGCTCTACATCATGATCCTGGAACGTCAGCAACTGTAGGTGACGCCCGATGATGCAGAAACGCAGTAAATTCGAGCAGTTCCTGTTGACTGTGATAACTATTCTGGTGGTGCTCTTCTTTATGCTCCCGGTCTTCTGGCTGGTGACCACCTCGTTCAAGTTTGGCCGCGAAGCCTTTGCCATCCCGCCCAAATGGCTCTTGTTTGAGTTCACCTGGCGCAACTACACCGAGGTGTTGGCGACCACCAAGATCGGCCTGTATCTCACCAACAGCCTGATCATTTCAGCCGGTGCGACGATTCTGTCGCTGGTATTGGGCGTGCCGGCCGGTTATGCCATCGCCCGCTCCGGCTCGCGCCTGCTCAACATGTCGGCGTACTTCTTCCTGCTGCTCTTGATGGTGCCGCCCGTGGCGATGCTGATCCCCTTTTACCTGATCATGCGCGATCTGCACTTGTTGGGCAGCTATGCGTCGCTGATCATCCTTGACACAGTCTTCGACGCCGCCTTTGTGGTGTGGATGATGCGCAGTTACTTTGCCGATGTGCCCAAAGAGATCGAGGAGGCCGCGCTGGTGGATGGCGCATCGCGCTTTGCTGCGTTCTGGCGCGTGGCGCTGCCGCTGTCGATCCCCGGCGTCGTGGCGGCGGCGCTCTACGTCATCATCTTCAGTTGGAATGATTTCCTCTTTGCCCTGATGCTGACCTCGCCTGCCACCAAGACAATCCCGCTCGGCATCCTTGCCTCTTTCAGCGCCGTCGAGATCAGTTGGGGGCGCATGGCGGTCATGTGTCTCTTTGCCATCGTCCCGGCGCTGGTCATCTCGCTTTTCCTGAATCGCTACTTTATCCAGGGTGTGACGATGGGGGCGACCAAAGGATAGAGTGTCACGCGTCAAGGAACGTCTTACCACCATGCCGCACCACGACTTTGACCATCTGCTTTGTCTGACCGGAGCGACGATCCTGGCGGGTGACGACCTGCGCGTCGTCGAAGGCGCCGCGTTGACGCTTCAAGGTGAGCGCATTCTGTCCCTGGGCGCGCCGGTCCCTGGCGCGCCGCAGCTCGACCTCACCGGCAAGCTCCTCTGTCCCATGTTCGTGGATGCGCACACCCATGTCGGCGACACTGGCGCCAAGGAGCTGGGCGTCGGCTTGAGCCATGCTGCATCCGTCATCCCGCCTGATGGCTTGAAGCACCGTTTTCTGCGCAGCGTCGCCCCCGACCAGCTGATGCAGATGATGCGCGTCGGGCTGATCGATATGCTCCAGAGCGGCGTGATCGCATGCGCAGACTTTCGCGAGCAGGGATTGAGCGGCGTACAGGCGCTGCGCCAGGCTGCCGCCGGTCTGCCGATCCGCGTCGTGATCCTGGGACGTATGGACGAGACGGTTGACGTAGCGGAAATGGAACGTCAGGCGCACGCGCTGCTGAGCATGGCAGATGGGTTGGGCGTGCGCGATGTGGAAGCCTATCCGCCGGAACTGCTCGCCCATCTGCGGCGGCGTTACCCTGATCGCCTCTTTGCCGTCCACGCTGCTGAAAGCGCCGCTGCGCAGGCGGCTTCGGTGCAGGCGACCGGGCGCACACAGGTGGCGCGCGTGCTCGACTGGCGCCCCGATCTGTTGGTCCACCTGGTGCATGCCACGCCCGATGATCTGGCCGCGCTTGCGGCAGCGGGCGCCTATGGCGTCGCCTGCCCACGCAGCAACGGCATCCTCGGCGTTGGCTTGCCTGACCTGGCGCGCTGGCGACGGCACGGCTTGCGGTTTGCGCTGGGGACGGACAATGTGATGTTCGTGGCGCCCGACATGTTGCGCGAGATGGATTTTGCCTCGCGCCTGGGACGTGGACTGGCGCAAGACCCAACCGCTGTCGATCACCATCTCATCTTGCGCGCCGCCACGATCGAGGGCGCGCGCGCCCTCAAACTGGACAAGCAGATCGGCAGTCTGGCGCCGGGGAAAGAGGCCAGCTTTCTGGTCTTTGACCTGGAGCGGCCACACTTGCGCTATCAGCACGACCCGGTCAGCGCCATTGTGCACCGCGCCTCGCTGGCCGACATTGCTGCGATCTATGTGCGCGGTGCACCTTTGCACATATGGCTTAGTCGAGCGCAGACTGTGGCGTGAAACATGTTGAGTGCTATTCAACACACAACACACAACACGTAATCCACCCTCATTCAGAAAAGGAATGCTCTATGTCAGTCACCGATACGATGCGCGTCATGTGGTGCGAACGTCCACAAGAAGTCGAACTGCGTCGGCTACCCATTCATCCGGTGGGCGACGACGATGTGCTGGTCAAGGTCGCCTATGCCGCGATTTGCCCGTGGGATGTGCGCGCCTTCTCCGGGCTGTCGTCGGCGGTGGCCTTCCCACGCGTGCTGGGGCACGAGGTCGCCGGGCGCGTCGCTGCTGTCGGCAAGCACGTCAAGGGGCTAGAGATCGGTCAGCCAGTGGCGCCGGACATGATCATCAAGTGCGGCGTCTGCAAAGCCTGCCGCACCGGGCGCGCCAATCGCTGTCGCCGCCCCACCTTTCTGCAGTACGGCGGCGGTTACGCCGATTATGTGTGCGTGCCGCAGCGCAACATCCATCCCATTCGTCCGGGGGTTAGCCTCAAGGCGGCGGCCATGATGGAGCCGTTGGCGTGCGTGCTGCGCGGCCAGGAGATGCTGCGGCTTGTGCCCAACGAAGTGGCGCTGGTCATCGGTCTCGGCCCGATTGGGTTGATGCATTTGCAGGTGGCGCGCGCGTTCGGCGCCCGTGTGATCGCCTCCGACCCGGTGGCAATGCGGCGGGAGAAGGCGCAATCATTGGGCGCTGAATGGGTGGTCGATCCGCAGACAACTGACCTGGCCGCCTTCGTGCAGACAGTCACCGACGGCTGGGGGGTGGACGCTATCGCCCTGACGGTTGGCTCGGCGCGCATGGTGGAGGAATCTGTCAAATTGTTGGCGCCAGGCGGACGGCTCAACATCTTTGCCGGCATCTACCCAAAGGATCAGGTGCACCTGGACCCGAACCAGATTCATTACGGCGAATGGATCATCACCGGCTCCGCTGACAGCACGCCGGAGAATATGCACCGGGCGCTGGGCTTGATCGAAAGTGGCAAAGTGCAGACCGAGACGCTGATCAGCCATCTGTTGCCGCTGGAAGAGTTGGCGACGGGCCTGGCGTTGGTACGCGACCGCGTGGGGCTGAAGGTCGTGATGGAGGTCAACGGCGAAGCATGATCCTGACCGTCGATGTCGGCACGTCAACGCTCAAAGCCGTACTCTACGACCGCACCGGTCAGGTGGCGGCGCAGACGAGTCGCCGCTATGGCTATCGCACGCCGCAGCCCGGTTGGGCCGAGGCTGATCCCGAAGCATGGTGGCAGGCCTTCGATGACGCCGTGCTCGAACTGGCGCAACGCGTGGAACTGGTCGCCGTGCAGGTGATCGCCTTCACCGGCCAAATGCATACTGCCGTGCTGCTCGACGCCGACGGCGCAGTGATTCCGCCCACCATCCTTTGGTTGGATCGCCGCGCCATCGCCGAGACGGCTGAGTTGCAGCAGCGTTTCGGGATGCCGCCCTATCAGCTCAATTCGACCTACACGTTGCCCAAACTACTCTGGCTGGCGCGCCATCAACCGGATGCGCTGGCGCGGAGTGCAACCCTGCTCTGGCCGAAGGATTATCTACGTTACCGGCTGACCGGCGTCCGCGTCACCGATGTCACCGAGGCGGGCGGCGCGGCATTGCTGGATTGGGAGAAGCAGACGTGGGCAACTGCGCGAATGGTGGATTGTGGTCTCGATCCGGCTTTGCTGCCGCCGCTGCGCCGCGCTCAGGATGACGCCGGCGCGGTGTTGGCGCCGTTGGCTGCGCGTTACGGTTTCGCGCCGGAGGTGCGGGTGATCGTGGGTGCTGGCGATGTGCTGGCGCTCGTGACGGGCGCGCCGCCGCAGCCAGGGCGCGTCACCTGCAGCATGGGCAGTTCCTCGATGGTGTTCGCGCCGCTGGCGGCCGGTCAAACTGTGGCGCAGACTGGCGACCGGCTCTACGTCTACCCGCTGTTGCCTTATCCATTGCTCGGCGGCGTCAGTTCCACAACGGGCGCGGCGCTGCATTGGGCGTGGCAGGCGCTCTACGAAGAGCAGACGCCCTTCGACGCGGCGTTGCAGCAGGCGCTGGCGACGCCAGCAGGTGCGGGCGGCCTCTTCTTCCTGCCCTTTCTTGCCGGGGAGCGCACGCCCTTCTGGAACGATGGATTGCGCGGCGCTTTTTATGGGCTGACCCTGACGCACCGGCGGGCGCAGCTGTTGCGCGCCGTCCTGGAAGGCGTCGCCTTCAGTCTGCGTTATTTGCTGGACGAATTTGCCCGATCGGGCGTAGCCATCGCTGCTGTCGCGTTGGCGGGCGGCGGCGCTGCGCTCAAGGGGCTGCCGCAACTCATGGCGGATGTCTGCGCTCGCCCAGTTGCTGTGTATGCTGGCGAGGAGACGGTGACGCGCGGGCTGTATGCGTATGCCTGTCAGTCGCTTGACGGTGAGGCCTTCGCCAGTGCACTGGCGCGCACCTTTGGCGCGCCGGAGCAATATACGCCGTCCGTTGCGGTCGCAGGATGTTACGATGATCTCTACGTCGGCTACTGTCGCCTGGCGGAGTTCGCCGACGCCACACTCGCCAGAAACTCAATCGACCCCTCATCACAGGGGAAATTATAGCCAAAGGAATGGAGCAATGTTAGGCAAGGAACGACGGTTGCGCCGCCTCTTTGTAGGCGAGAAGAGTCGCTGTCTGCTATCGCCGCTCGATCATGGTGGCTGGTTGGGGCCGGTGAAGGGGCTGGACCGCCCGGTGGAGATCGTGCGCCAGGTGTTGGCGGGTGGCGCCAATGCCGTGCTGGCGTCACCGGGCTTTTTGCGCGCGGCGGCGCCAGCGCTGCGTCCTGACACCGGGCTGGTGCTACGCGTTAGTCTTACCGCCGGCTTGAGCGCGCAGGGCACGCAGGAGACGCCCATCGCCCAGGTGGAGACAGCGCTGCGGCTAGACGCCGACGCGGTCGCTGTTTCGGTCTTCTTTGGTCGCGCGGGTGACGTGGAAATCTACCGCTGGCTGGCGTCGCTGATCCGCGCGTGCGAGCCATATGAAATGCCAGTGGTCGCCGAAATGATGCCGCCGGAAGATCGCTTCTTCGACGCCGCTGCCATCGCGCACGCAGCGCGCATCGGCATGGAGATCGGCGCCGACGTGATCAAGACCAATTACTGTGGCGACGTGGCGCGCTTTGCCGAAATCGTGCAGGCGGTGCCTGTGCCGATCATCGTGGCGGGCGGCCCCAAGACGACGCCGGACACCTCAACGTTGCAGCTGGTGGCTGATGCGCTCCAGGCCGGTGCAGCGGGCGTCGCCATCGGGCGTCGCGTCTGGCAGGCAGACGATCCTCAGGCAATGACGCGCTCGATCTATGAAGTGATGTTTGCGTAAATGTTGATGTTGGCCGACACGCCTGTTCCCTTTGCCTTGTTTGGTGAACCAGGCGTCCACATTCCCTACAGCGCCATCGAGCAAATGCAGACAGTCATGCGGCTGCCGGTTGCCCAACGTGGCGCCTTGATGCCGGATGCTCACCTGGGCTACGCCATGCCGATTGGCGGCGTCGTCAGCCTGGAGGAGGCAGTCTCGCCTTCCTTCGTCGGGTACGACATCTCCTGCATGATGCAACTCTCGCTCTTTGACCTCACGCCGGCGGAGTTCATGAAGCATCGGCGGAAATTTGCAGCGGCGTTGCGCAGCCAGACTTCTTTCGGGCTGGGCGCCGGCTTCAAGGCAGGGCAGCGTCAACATGCTGTTATGGACGATCCACGCTGGACGGCGACGCGGCTGCTGCGCAGCCTGAAGCCTCTGGCTGCACAACAGCTTGGCTCGTCAGGTGGCGGCAATCACTTTGCCGATCTGATGCTCGTGGAGTTCATGCGCGAGCATGAGCCGTACCGTGCGGGCGACCAGGTGGTTGGGTTGTTGACGCACAGCGGCAGTCGCGGCGTCGGACACAAGATTGCCACGTATTATGTGGAGATGGCGGCTCAGTATACGCGCCAGATCGCCCGTCAGATTCCCAGTGGGTACGAGTGGCTGTCACTCGACACTGAGCTGGGCCAGGAATATCTGACGGCTATGCAGTTGATGGGCGCCTACGCCCGCGCCAACCACGACCTGATCCATGATCATTTCGTAGCGGCCGCTGGCATTGGTCAACGCTACCGGGTGTGGAATCGCCACAACTACGCCTGGGTAGAGGAAGAGGGCGTCATCCACCGCAAGGGCGCCACACCCGCCGCACTGGGCGAGATCGGCTTGATTCCGGGGTCAAGTGGCACAGCTTCGTACCTGGTGCGCGGCCTGGGCAATGCGGAGAGCCTGCAATCATCGTCGCATGGCGCCGGGCGCTGGTTCTCGCGTAATGAAGCCAAACGCCGTCACGACGAAGATGCATTCCGCCAACGTATGGCCGCACTCGATATCTTGCACTTTGGCCTGGAGCCGGACGAAACCTTCCTGGCCTACAAAGACATCGAGATGATCATTGGCTTGCAAGAGGGCATCCTGGTCGAAGTGATTGCCAGAATGACGCCGAAAGTTGTGATCATGGGCGGCAAGAGCGACGATGGCGACTGAGTATGGCGGGTGACGCAAGGCGCGTCACCTGTCGTTTTTCTGCCGCGCAAAGTTGGCCGCCACATACTGCATGTTCGGCGTATCTGGCGCCATTGTCTGCGCCTGATTCATCGGTGCGGGCGACGGCGTCTCGACTGGAGTTGCGGCGGCTTCGACTGCTGCCACACCCGCGCAGGCAGCCAACAGCGCAGCAAGCAAAGCGAAGATGACGGTGAATTGTCCGACCCGACGCATACGGCTTTCTCCTTTTCCGTGCGGAGGTTAGATCATTTCTTGATCTTGGATGAATGACGCCAGGATGTCTGTCGGCGCACTCACGATCGCGACGGAGCGAGCAAGGTCGTGTACCGCCTGGGTCGGGTTGGCGAGGAGCCGCTGCCATTGCCAGCGCTATCACGGCTATCGAAACTAACGTTCGCCCGCAAAACGCCTGGCATGTGCTGGCAAACTTACTGCGCCAGCGCCACGAAAGCCAGCTCCAACCGTACATCCTCACTGACATCGGCGACGCCCGGTGCGCTGGGAATTTGCAGACCATAGGTTGCGCGTTGCACCGTCGCCTGCGCCAGCCCGGTGATCTGCGTTGCACTGTCAGCGGTCAAGGTCACGCTAAAGGTCACCGGCGCCACCTGGTCGCGAATCTGGAGGTCACCCGTGATCTCAAAGCTGAAGCGGTCGCCCGGTTGCACCGTTGCTGGCAAGCCAGAGATGACGGTCGGTGTAAAGGTGATGAACTGATACTTGTCGTCCGCCGATTGCAGGATGAAGCGGCGAATGGCGCGGTCGCGCAGGTTGCGGTCGGTCTTGAGTTCGCGGGCGTTGATCTGGATCGGGCTGACCTGCGTGTTGGCGGGTGTGTTCAGGTCGATGGTGATCGTCCCGGTGAGTTGGTTGGTTGCGCCCATGACCTCTGTGGGAGAGCCTAATAGCACCTCATTGATATAGAAGCGTGCTTCGGACTGGGTGGCGTCAAGCACGAAGGTGCGCACGTCAGCAGAAGCGGGTGCATTCTGCACATTTGCCGGCGCAGGTGTGGCGGTGGGCAGGACAGGGGTGGCAGTGGGCGGCGCAACGGTCGGTGTAGGCGTTTCGCCGCCGCCACACGCAGTCAGCATCAGCGCCAGGATGATCAACACTATGCCGATTTTGAAGCGATGATCCATGGGGTGCGTCCATTCTTGAATCAGTCGGCCAGTGACCGGCGCACCGGTCACTGGCAAAATTATGTGGCTACACGACTTGCGATTACTCGGAGGCAACCGGCGGCAGGCTCTTGAGATATTGCGCAATCGCCAGCGCGTCGGCCTCCGTCAAGCGGCTGGTGCCGTTGTCGATGATCATCTTCATTGGGCCTTCAACCGGCGTCCCATCGTCATAGATGCCGGTCAACAGGAAGTTGGCGATCTGCTCCTCGGTCAAGAAACTGATGTTCGAGGATGCGTGCGGCGTCAGGTTGGGCGCAATCGTATCCTGCAAAGGGGCGCCCGCCAGGAAACGCGCCATGTCGGGTGCGCCGTTTGCGCCGCGCGGGGTGTGGCAGCGCCCGCAATTAGCAACCGCCACGATGTAGGCGCCCCGTTCAACGCCTTCCGTCGGGGCGACGGCGGGCGGCGTCCTGGCCGGCGTAAAGGGCGCTGGCGGGGCGGTCAACTCACTGGCTGGCACAGCATTGACGACGGGAGGTAGCTGCTTGAGCGCCGCCGCCAGGTCGTATGCGTCCTGATCGGATAGATTGCTCAGCGCCATATAGGGCATGATGGGGTGAAGCTGGCTGCCGTCAGGACGCACGCCCAGGCGCAGCGCATTGACAATATCCGTCTCGCTCCACGCGCCAATGCCCGTCTCCGGGTCTGAGGTGATGTTGGGGGCGTAGACCACGCCAAACGGCCCTTCAAACTTGTTGCCACCGGCTGGGGCGCCCAGGTCGCGGTTGAAGTGGCAACCACAGCCTGTAGTGATGGCAAAGATATAGCCGCCGCGCGTCGGGTCGCCGACCATCGCCATCTCCTCGGCTGGCGCGGCTGTAGCTTCCTCGGCTGGCGCGGCTGTAGCTTCCTCGGCTGGCGCGGCTGTAGCTTCCTCGGCTGGCGCGGCTGTAGCTTCCTCGGCTGGCGCGGCCGTAGCTTCCTGGGCTGGCGCGGCCGTAGCTTCCTCGGCTGGCGCGGCTGTAGCTTCCTCGGCTGGCGCTTCAGTGGCGGCTTCAGTGGCGGCGGCTTCGCTTGCCGGCGCGGTGATGGGTGCGCAGGCAACCAGCACCACCGCCAGCGCCACCAGCGCAGCTACAGCAATCGTCACCTGCCACGCTGCGCTTTGCCAGCGGTGCGCCTGCTTTTCAATTGAGTGCATTGTCTCCTCCTTGGGTTGTTCCGATTTTGCTTTGCTGTGCATCGGTTGTCCCGTCGGGCGTCGGTCCTCCCTGTGCTCACAGATAACGTAGCCAGTTTGTGAGTTGGATTGGCTGTCAGGGTGAATTTGTTGCTTTCGGTTCCTGCGTCTACACTCGCAGCATGTCCAACACACGTGCGCGCGTGCTTGCAATCTTCGGTTTACTGGCGGGCGGGACCTTGCTCGGTTACGTGCTGGGCGCGCTGTCGCCCTACCGCGCCGGTGGGCAACTAGACCCGCTCGTGGTATCGATGCTGCTGTCCGCCGTCTTTGTGACCTTCAGCAGTGTCGGGACATTGCTGGCGCTGAGCCTGCATCAGCGCTGGCCAGCGTTGGCGGGGCGCAAGTCGCGTCAGCATCGGCGGACTCCTTCCGCTGCGCCAGCGCTGCGTCAGGGTGTTCTGGCCGGATTGACACTGGTCACCCTCCTTGTCCTTGCCATCCTGCGCGTGCTGGATGTCGCCGTGTTCATCGTGACCCTGCTGGTGGCCGGGCTGATCGAGGCGTTTGTGCAGAGCAGGCAATAAATTGATTCTGTTGATTCTATGGGAGACTTCATGGTGAGTAATCGGATTTTGATTGTAGGGTTGGGGCCTGGCCCGGCGGAGCAGATGACGTTGGCGGCGTGGCAGACGGTGACACAGGCGCAAGTGCTGGTGTTGCGAACTCAGCGCCACCCTGGTGTGGCGCAATTGCTGGCGCAGCGGACGCCGCCCATCCTACAAGCGTGCGACGATCTTTATGAGCAGCACGCCAGCTTCGCCGACGTCTACACGGCGATCGTCGAGCGCGTCCTGGCATTGGCTGCCGTGCACGCTGAGGTGGTGTACGCCGTGCCGGGTCACCCCAACGTCGGCGAGATGACCACGTTGCAGCTCCAGCAGCGCGCGGCTGCGGCGGGCGTCACGGTCGAGATCATCGGCGGGATGAGTTTTGTAGAGCCGAGCTTTGCCGCCGTAGGCGTGGATTTGATGGATGGCGCACAAGTCCTCGATGCCATGATCCTGGCGCGTCAGCATCACCCAATGATCGATGTCAATTTGCCGTTGCTGTTGGCGCAGGTCTACGCGCGCTGGCTGGCGTCGGATGTCAAACTCACCTTACTCAATGCCTATCCTGCCGAACATCCGGTCACGATTGTGCAGGCGGCAGGGAGCGCGGGGCAGTCATTGCACACGGTGGCGCTGGCGGAATTGGATCACAGCAACGTGTTTGACCACCTGACCAGCGTCTATGTGCCGCCGTTGCCACCTCATTCCAGTTTTACCGCCCTGCAAGAACTGGTCGCGCATCTGCGTGCGCCGGAGGGATGCCCTTGGGATCGTGAGCAGACGCTGGCCTCGCTGCGCAGTGATCTGTTGGATGAATGCGCCGAATTGTTGGAAGCCATCGACGCCGATGAAATCGAGGACAACCGCGCGGCTATCTGTGAAGAGATCGGCGATGTGTTGCTGTCAGCCGTAATGCTCACACAAATTGCCACGGAGGAAGGCCGTTTCCAGATGGGGGATGTGGTGCGCGGGGTGGTGACCAAATTGATCCGCCGTCATCCGCACGTCTTTGGCGATGTGAAAGTCAGCGGTGTGGAGCACGTGCTGGCGAATTGGGACGTCATCAAGGCGCAGGAAAAGGCTGCGCAAGGCATGACGCCTGGCCCGCTCGACGGCGTCCCGCCGGGACTGCCCGCGCTGGAGAAGGCGCGCAAGCTCCAATCCAAAGCCGCCAAGGCGGGTCTACTGGATCGCCGCGCCGTGGCCACTGCAGAGCCGGCGCTGGCGGCGTTGCTGGGCGATGCCCCTGATGCCGCGCGTATCGGCGCCATACTCTGGCGGTTGGTGGCGCTGGCGAGTCTACACCAGATCAACGCCGAGGATGCCCTGCGCGCATTTACCGTGCAGTACCGCCATGACGCGGCAACGTCCATCGCCCCCCAGCAATAGGCGCACGCAGTGCAGAACAGCGTGAAGCTAGATTTGACGCCGATGGGCAAGCCGGCTACACTGCGTTGCGCAAACGTTTGCTCAAGTCTGATCTAGAAAAGGAACCGTCAGGGAAAGGTGATGACGCACGTCTCCATTGTCGATATCGCCCGGTTAGCGCAGGTGTCCCCCTCAACCGTCTCGCGCGCGCTGCAGAATCACCCGCGTATCAGCCCCGAACGGCGCGCAGAGATTCTGGCGCTGGCGGAGCAGCTTGGCTATCGCCCCAGCCAGGTTGCGCGTAGCCTGGTGACAGGGCAAACGCACACGATTGGCGTGGTGGCTTCCGATGTGACCGATCCGTTTGTGGCGGAGGTGCTCAAGGGAGTGGAGTCGGCGGCGCGCAGTGCTGGTTATGGGTTGCTGATTGCAATGTCCAATCGCGACCCATCGCAGGAAATCACCGCGGCGACGGTGTTGCTCGATCATCAAGTGGACGGATTGATCGTGATTTCCAGCCGGGCGCCGGATCGCTATCGTCAATTGCCGCGCGCCCGGGAGAACGCAGCAGGCGGCGTTGCCCCGGTTGTTCTGTTGAACCATGACTTTAGTGAGGCAGGCGTTTACAGCGTGCGCATGGATAACGCCGGCGCCGCCAGCGCCGCCGTGACGTTGCTGAGTCAGCTCGGTCATCGTCACATCGCGTTTGTCGCCGGGCCGGGTGGGGGGCAGAGCAGCCATGCGCGCTTGGCAGGCTATCTCCAAGGCTTGGCGGCCAATCATCTGACACCGCTGCCCGAGTTGATCTTGCAGGGCGCGGGTATGCTCGAGGATGGCTGGGAGGCGCTGACGGCGCTTCAGACGATGCAGCCGCGCCCAACGGCAGTGCTCTGCTATAACGACCTGGCAGCGATTGGCTTGCTGGCTGCTGCGGCCAGGTCCGGCGTCAGCGTGCCCGATGCATTGTCGGTGGTGGGTTTCGACAACGTGCCCCTCAGCGCCTACACGGTTCCCGCGCTGACAACGGTTGAACAGCCCAAGGCAGCGATGGGGCAGGCGGCAGTCAGAACCTGTCTGCGCGCGCTGGCGGGTGAACCGGCGCCGCCGATTGTCATGAGTGGTCAAATTGTCTTGCGCGCCAGCACAGGCGTCTGTCGCCTGTCCGATCGCGCCTGATCTTTGGCGGCCTGCGCTTTGTGTACATTTTGTGTACATTGTGCAAACGTTTGCTCTAGCGAGGCCGGGTTACAGCGGGCATGTCATCTCGCGAGTGTGTCGTGCGGGAGCGCCGTCGTGGCGTTCCCATGAATTGGAGAAACAAAGGAGTTCAGTACAGTGTCACGGAAAATTCGTGTGGCAATTGCCGGCGTAGGCAACTGCGCCAGCAGCTTGGTTCAGGGCGTGCATTACTATGCTGATGCCAAAGCTGACGCGCGCGTGCCAGGCTTGATGCACGTTGATCTGGGCGGCTATCATGTCAGCGACCTGGAGTTTGTGGCGGCGTTCGATGTAGACGCCGCCAAGGTTGGCAAGGATTTGGGTGAAGCGATCTTCGCGGGCCAGAACAACACCTACCGCTTTGCGGCTGTGCCCTTTCTGGGCGTCACCGTGCAGCGCGGACCCACCCTGGATGGCGTCGGCAAATATCTCCGTCAGGTGATCGATGAAGCGGACGCCGCGCCCGTGGACGTGGCCGCCGTGCTGCGCGCAACACGCGCCGATGTTCTGATCAATTACCTGCCGGTTGGCAGCGAAGCGGGCGCCCGCTTCTATGCAGAGCAGGCGCTGCAAGCTGGCGTAGCCTTCGTCAATTGCATTCCGGTCTTTATCGCCAAAGATCCAGTCTGGCGCCGGCGCTTTGAGCAGGCCGGGGTGCCGATCATCGGCGACGACATCAAGAGCCAGGTTGGCGCCACAATCACCCATCGCGTGCTGACCCGACTCTTTGAGGATCGCGGCGTGCGTGTGGATCGCACTTATCAGCTCAACTTTGGCGGCAACACCGACTTCATGAACATGTTGGAGCGCGATCGCCTGGAGAGTAAGAAAATCTCCAAGACCAATGCGGTCACCTCCCAGATCAGTGAGCAGTTGACCGATGAGTGTGTACACGTCGGCCCCAGCGACTACGTGCCCTGGTTGACTGATCGCAAGTTTTGTGAAATTCGCATCGAGGGCACGACCTTTGGCGATGTGCCGTTGCTCTTGACGGCGCATCTGGAGGTCTGGGATAGTCCAAACAGTGCGGGCGTCGTGATTGACGCCGTGCGCTGCGCCAAATTGGCGTTGGATCAGGGCATGGGCGGCGCGCTGCTGGGGCCGTCAAGCTACTTCATGAAAAGCCCGCCTGAACAGTACACGGACGATGTGTGTCGTCAGAAGGTGGAGGAGTTCATCGCTGCGACCAGCCAACGGCAGCCTGCGCTGGCTTGACCCCGGAGCAGTGGCTTGCCTTTGGCCGCCGCCAACGGCAAGCTACTGCCCAGGTTGCAATACGCGGTCACTTCAACACTCGATCACATTGACGGCCAAGCCGCCGCGCGCCGTCTCTTTATATTTTGTCTTCATATCGGCGCCGGTGTCGCGCATCGTCTTGATCACCTTGTCGAGCGAGACATAATGTGTGCCGTCGCCGCGCAGTGCAATGCGCGCGGCGTTGATGGCTTTGATGGCGCCCATGGCGTTGCGTTCGATGCAGGGAATCTGCACCAGCCCGCCCACCGGGTCGCAGGTCAACCCCAAATTGTGTTCCATGCCGATCTCGGCGGCGTTCTCGACCTGGTCGGGTGTGCCGCCGCGCACTTCGGCCAGCCCGGCCGCCGCCATCGAGCAGGCGACGCCAACCTCACCCTGGCAACCGACATCAGCGCCGGAGATGCTGGCGTTCTTTTTGTATAGGGCGCCAATTGCGCCGGCTGTGAGCAGAAAGCGGATCACGCCGTCGTCATTGGCGCCAGGGGTGAAGCGTGTGTAGTAGTGCAACACTGCCGGGATGATGCCCGCTGCACCATTCGTCGGCGCTGTCACGACGCGTCCGCCCCAGGCGTTTTCCTCGTTGACAGCGATGGCGTAGACATTGACCCAATCCATCACGTTGAGCGGGTCCTGCAGATTGGCTTCTGGACGCGCAACCAGCTGGCGATAGAGTTCGGCAGCGCGACGCTTCACCTTCATGCCGCCGGGCAGGATGCCTTCGGCAGTGACGCCGCGCTGGACGCATTCCTGCATCACTGCCCAGATGCGCAGCAGTCCAGCGCGTATGTCCGCCTCGCTGCGCCACACTTGTTCATTGACAAGCATGAGCTGACTGATGCTCAATCTGTGCCTTTGGCATTGCGTTAGCAGCTCTGCCGCTGTATCGAAAGGATAGGGGAGCGCGCGTTCATCCTCTTTGATACGCGCGGCGCCAGTGGCGCTTTCATCCACCACGAAGCCGCCGCCAACCGAGTAATAGGTGGCGGCGTCAAGAAAGGCGCCATCGGCGTTGAGCGCCGCCATCGTCATGCCGTTGGGATGATACGCCAACGCTGCGCGGCGAAAGAGGATGTGCTGTTTTTCAATAAATGTGATCGGATGCACACCCAGCAGGTCAAGACGTTGCGCAGCGCGAATGGCATCGATGCGGCGCGTGACAGTAGTCGTATCGACAGTTTCTGGCTCCTCTCCCAGCAGTCCCAGCATGACGGCTTTATCGGTGCCGTGACCCTTGCCGGTGGCGCTCAGTGAGCCGAATAGTTCGGTGCGCACCGCGGCGACGTGGGGCAGCACGCCATCCCGTTGCAGCCGCAAGACAAACATGCGCGCGGCTTTCATCGGCCCGACCGTGTGCGAACTGGAAGGGCCGATGCCAATCTTGAAGAGGTCAAAGACGCTAATCGCCATAGGTGTTCGATCTCTCGCGCTTGGGCTTCAAAAACAAAGTGATTTCGCTGCGATTGTGAAAAAGCTGGCGGGCGCCGACGATGATATAAGCCGGGCGCAGGATCGCAAAGGTCTGGTCGAGCACAGGCTGGCGATTCTGTTCAGGCAACTTGACCGTCATCAGCGCCCAGCCGTGCGGGTAAAGGAGTTTCGCATAGGCAGCCATCACGCGCGCTGAGTCGCGCGCATCCATGCGCATGTCGTTGACGATGATATCGAATGAATCCGGGTCGCTCTGTAGATATTGTTCGGCTGTCATGCGGCGATGACGCACGCCAGCGTCGCCCTCCAGTCGCGCATCTAGGTCGCCAGGATCGATCGCCGTGACATATTGGCCTGCGCGACGCAAGACGCGCGTCCACCCGCCGGGCGCCGCACCCAAATCGAGCGCAACGCCGTGTGCGGGCATCTCGATGCCAAAGACTTCGATGGCCTCCAGAAGCTTGAATTCGGCGCGGCTGATCTGCCCTTCCTCACGCGCAAAGCGCCGCATGCCGCCCGCCCAATTCGACAGGTTGTTCGCCGCCAGTGAGACGCCTGCCAGGGCAACCTGGCGTCTGCCTTTACCCACTGACCCACCGACGATTAGCTGCGGGGCAGGCTGCCAGCGCTTCAGCACGGCGCACACCACCGAAACCACCTGCAGCGGCGCCCGCACGTCGAGTGTTGGGCCGGCCTCGCCCGTCAATGCTGACGCCAGCGCCGTGTTGATGTCAAATGGTTTGTAGGGCGCTTCCATCAGCACGCGTGTCTGCACCGAGAAGCTCACAGCCGCATCCAGGGCTGGCAGCTTGCCCGGCAACACCCGCGCCAGGTAAGTCGGATCGCCAGCATGACCACCCAACGGTGCGACCACCTGCACAGGCATCATGTGGCGCACAAAGATCGGCGGCGTGCGACGCCAGTGCGTCGCCAGCGCAGCGAAGGGCCGACCGGCGTCAACCAACAGCACGCCCTCCGCCAGCGCCTCCAGGATGTGGGCGTCGGGCGCAGCCGCGCGCAGTTCCGCCGTTGCCTCCGCAACTGACCCGTCGTCACACGTGAGAATGCCGATCGTAGCTGGGGTCATACTCCGTCGTGTCCTTGTTGCGAAGCGAGTGTTGCCCGCAGGTGTGCAGCCATCTCCAGCGCACGTGCGGCCGCGTCGCCGGTGTGCTCGCCAGCATCGAGCAGTGCAGGCACAGCTGTGGCAGGGACGAATTGTGTGATTTGTGGGTCAGCGGTCAGCAGCTCAGCGAGTGGATTCGGCTGACCTGCCTGTAACGCCGCCCATGCCGCCAAACTGTGGGCGCGGATGACTTCGTGCAGCGCCTGACGGTCACCGCCAGCCTGCACCGCCGCCATCAATACGCGCTCGGTGGCGGCAAAGACGCCGTAGTCGCGCAGGTTGCGCGCAATCGGCCCTGACCAAAAGCGCATTTCCGCCACCAACCGTTGCGATCGACGCAACACTTCATCCGTCAGCAAGAAGGCTTCCGGCAGCAACAGGCGGCGGTTTGCTGAATCGTCAAGTGTGCGCTCCAGCAGGCTCAGCGCGGCGTTGTCCCACGCCACGCGCGGCAATGCTGCCACCAGCCGCGTCAGGCTATCGATGTTCTCCGCTGTGATTGGGTTGCGCTTGAAGGGCATCGCGCTCGAGCCGACCTGTCTGGCGCCGAAGGGTTCGCTCCACTCGCCAAAGGGTGGGCTTTGGAGTATGCGCAAGTCGAAGGCGAATTTGTGCAGGCTGGCGCACACACCTGCCAATGCGTTGAGCACCAGCCAATCTTGTTTGCGCGGATAGGTTTGCGTTGCAACAGGAAATGCCTGCAGCCCCAGCGTCGCCATGACGTGTTCTTCTAGCTGGCGCGCACTCCAGCCACTGTCTGCCAGGAGCTGCGTGTAGCTGGCGCTGGTGCCGACGGCGCCCTTCAACCCTTTGCCGCGCACACCTGCCCGCACCCGGCGCAGCTCTTCGAGGTCGCCGAGCAGGTCTTGGGCATACTGCGCCAGGCGGTAGCCAATGGTGGTCGGCTCGGCGGGTTGGATGTGGGTGAAGGCGATGGTGGCCGTGTGCGCCTCGGCTTCGATGCGGTCGGCCAGCGTCGTCAGCAGATTGGCAAGCTGGTCGATCACCAGGTCGAGCGCATCGCGCAGACGCAGGGCGTCGACATTGTCGAGGATGTCCATCGAGGTTGCGCCAAGATGGATGATTGCGCCGCCAATCGGGCACTGCTCGGCGTAGGTCTTGATCTCGGCCATCAGGTCGTGGCGAATTTCCTGCTCGATGGCCTCGGCGCGGGCGATGTCAATGTCGTCCTGGTGGGCGCGCAGATCGGCGACCTGGGCAGCGCTGACCAAGCCTGCGGCGTGCTGCGCCTCAGCCAGCGCAACCCATACGCGGCGCAGAAGCCGACGCTTATGCGCTTCGCTCCATAGCCGACGCATGGCGTCGCCGCCGTAGCGCCAGGTGAGCGGAGAAAGATAAGTTTCGTGATCGAACATGGTGTAGCCTCGTGTGAGAGGGGATGGAGCACATGGGGAGATTGAGAGAGCGGGAGACTCTCGCAATCACCAAAACCCGTCATCCTGGTTGTAGCCGAACTCTTCGCAGATGGCGGCGACGACTTCGACAACCTGATCGTGCAAGACGCCGTTGGTGGCGATCAGGCCGTTGTGGGCGCGCACGTCGCGCTTGTTGTAGCGCAGTGGGTTGCCCCAACAGTCGGTGATGCGCCCGCCGGCCGCCTCGAGCAATGCCTGCGGTGCACACAAGTCCCACTCCTTGCAGCCAGGGCTGGGGTGAATGTAGAGGTCGGCCAACTGCCGCGTAATCAGACCAACTTTCAGCCCGACGCTGCCCGAAACGCGTTCGCGCGTGATGTTGAGTTGGGCGCGGATGCGGTCGACGATCTGCTGGCGGTGGCTACGGCTGCTGACCATCGTCATGTTTCTGATTTCGGCCAGGTCGCTAACGGTTAATTCAACGCGTTCGCCATCCTCATAGAGATAGGCGCCCTGACCGACAGCGCCAGCGTACAGCAGGCCGGTGGCGGGCTGTTGCACCACGCCCAACATGGGCCGTCCCTCGATTGCCAGCCCGATCATGATCGAGAACTCGCCATTGCGGGCGATGAATTCTTTCGTGCCGTCCAGTGGATCGATGATCCAGACGCGCGCGTGTTTGAGCCGCGCCAGGTCATCCTTTGATTCCTCTGACAGGATGCCATCGTCGGGAAAGCGGGCGCGAATGCGGTTGACGATGTGTTGGTTGGCGCTGCGGTCCGCCTCGGTGACCGGTTCGTCGCCGGGCTTGTAACGCACCTCCGACGAGCCAATGTAGAAGGTGTTGACGATGGTCGCCGCCTCGCGTGCCAGCCTGGCGACGAACTCCAATTCCTGGGTCAGGTCAAGTGTAGAAATCTGCTGTTCAACCATGAGAATGTCATTCTATGCGCTTGATCATCCGATACGGTGCGATACTGTACCCAAAACGCGCAGCTTGTGCAAAGTTGCATACAGATAGAATGCATTGTTTGCCGCCGTCAATCTACCGCTTGTCGGCGGCGCAACGCACCCCCAGCCAGTTGGCGGCTGTGCGCGGCGCAGTTGGAAGCGATGCTGCAGTGCGCAGGCGTTCTGCCGTGTCCACGAACGCGCCGCCCTTGACCAGATACAGCGTGGCGCCATCCTGCGTGACCGCCGTCGCTGTCCACTCCGCCACATTCCCGGCCATGTCGCTGGCGCCCAGTGCGCTGTCTCCGGCGGGCTGAAAGGAGCCAACTTGCGTCGTGTCGCCGATGCCAAGCGCAGCGCTGTTAGCGCGCTGCACTGCGAACTCATCGCCCCAGGGATAGCGATACATGCGGTTGGTGGCTGGAGCAAAGGCAGCGGCCACTTCCCATTCTGCGGCGGTGGGCAGACGCTTGCCCATAAAGCGGCAGAAGCGCGCCGCACTGTCGTAATCGAGATTGATCATCGGAAAGCGAGAAAATGCCGGGTCGAGCAGGTAGCCGGGGCGAGTAGCGCTGGCGGTCGTGGCCGGCCAAGGGCAGGCGCCGCGCTCATAGCAGCGGCGGTAATCGGCAACCGTTGCCTCGAAGCGGTCGATGCGAAATGCAGCTAGCTCGACCACTTCCGTTGCGTCGCCTGGTCTCAGGGTGACAGTGTAACGGCCAGCCGGCGCGTCGATCATGCTGGCGCTTTGTGCTCGTTGCCACCATATGACAGCGCCAGCCACCACGGCGAGGGCTGCCGTCACGCCCATTAGCCACAGCCAGCGGCGCCGCCGTTGGCGGGCGACCTCGCCTTCGACCCAGGCCGGCGTCAGCGTCGATTTGACTTCAGCGTTGAGCGCCGCTTCGGTGTTGCGCGCTGCTGGCGGTGTGGGGGCGCTTAATGCCGCCAGCGCCGCGTTGGCCTGACTGCGACGGGTCGAATCGGTGGTTGCGATGGTGCGCAGCCGTTCACTCAAGAGAGCGGCCCACGCCGCGCTCTGGGTATCGCATTGGTGCAGTCGAGCCAGGTCGCCGGGAGAAAGTGGCGGCGTAGCCTGAAAAAGTGCGTCCTCCAGCACGACGGCGGTGCGCTCCGGGTCGCTCTGGTAACGCAACGCCGTCAACATGCCGCGCCGTCGCGCCAATGCGGTGCGCAGCAGCAGCGTACGCTGGCTTTCATCCAGGTCGTGACCGGCTTCCAACACCAGTAGCCCGTCGCGCAGTAGTTCATCTGTGGGCAACGCGCCGCGTCGCCACCATTCATCCAGCGCGATATTGAGCGCATGTTGCACCCGCTGCGTGCGAGGATCGCTGGCTGGCGGCGTTGGGGTGACAACGGGGCGGCTGCCCGGCCGCCGATAGGCGGCGGTTTCATCGTCATATTCCCAGGCAATATCGGCGGCGACACTGTTCGGCGGCGCCGGATGGGTCGGCTTCTTCTTGCGAAAAGACATGCGCATCATTGTATGCAGTGCACGGCAAAGTGCAAACATCAAGAGCGGAGGCGTCACACCTAGAGGAATTGGCGCGCACCTCGATTACGGGCTAGAATCAGCATGCGGATCAATCCTTGCCAGACCCATGGGGTGGAGCATGAGCCAGAAAGAACTTGGTTACGTCGAATTGGAGTGGACTTGCCCGGTCTGCAAGACGCGTAACGCCGGTACGCAGAGCATATGCGGCGGATGCGGCGCTGCGCAGCCGGAGCAAGTGCAGTTCGAGACGCCAGTCGCCGCCGCGCTGGCTGAAGACCAGGCCAAGATCGAACGCGCTAAGGCTGGCCCCGACAAACACTGTGCATTCTGTGGTGCGCGCAACCCGGCCAATGCCAAGACCTGCAAACAGTGTGGCGCTGACCTGACCGAAGGCAAAGCGCGTGAGAGTGGCAAAGTCGTCGGTGCGTATGTCGCCGACGCGGGCGCCGTCATCAAGTGCGCGGCGTGCGGCATGGATAATCCGGCGGCGGCGCGGCAGTGTGTCCGTTGTGGCGCGCCACTGGGGAAGGAACCCGTTGCCCCGGTTGCGGCGCCAACGCCTGTGCCCGCGCGTGGCACGGGACAAGGTCTGCTCATCTTTGCCGGGATTGCCGTCGTCATTGTGCTGGCGTTGGGCTGGCTGGTCTTCGCCATGTTTCAGACGAATACGACCGTCGCCACCGCCGTCGATGCGCGTTGGGAGCGTTCGATTGCGATCATGGGGCAGGCGCCGGTGCGCGTCAGCGCCTGGCGTGAGCAGGTGCCCGATGGCGCAGCGAATCTGAGTTGCCGCGCCGAGGTGCGCAGCACCAGCGACTCACCGCAGCCAGGGGCGCGCGAGGTTTGCGGCACGCCATACACGCTGGACACCGGCACTGGCATGGGCAAGGTCGTACAGGATTGCGTCTACGAAATCTACGACGACTACTGCACCTACACTACGCTGCAATGGGGCGTCATCAATACGGTCGTCCAACGGGGCAGCGGCCTGGCGGCGACCTGGCCCAGCGCCAATCTACGCCCTGGCGAGGAACTGGGCCAACGCAGCGAAAGGTATGTCTGCATCGTTGTGGCAAACGATCGTGAGTACACCGTTGAGCTGCACAACGCGGCGGAATTCGAGCAATGTCAATCCGGCAGCAAGTGGAACCTCACGGTGAACTCGCTGGGAAGCGTGGTCGCCGCCGAGCCGGCGCGCTAATAGACAACACAAATAGACTTTGCTCATCTTCCCGGAAGCTCTGAGCTTCCGGGAAGATATCGGATGTACGATGTTTGATTGTGCTATCTATAAGCAAATCTGTGTCGCTAACCTGGCTTGTGGTGTGTACAGTTGCGCAGGGGCAGTTTCAGACAATCGACGGCTACAACCTTACAAAAAAGAATACACCATTTGCCAGATGACTCTATCGCCCTGCGCAGGCTATACTATGGGCGGATGGGTAATGGGTTCAGGGTTTACATGTAGGTTTTCTCCTTCTCTCTGTGTGTGTAGAGGCGCCGGGAACGCACCGGCGCCTCTACTATTTATTTTCGCAACCGGCCTTCCCGAAGCGCACCGCCAAGTGTGCTATCATCCCCATCATGTGATTGATCGCAGGTAAAAGATGGTAGGGTAAGGCATGACTGCCGATGTGTTGATCGTGGGTGCAGGGCCAGCGGGGTTGGCGTTGGCTGCAGCGCTGGGAGAGATTGGTCTGCGGGTCGAGGGCATCGCCCCTGCTGACCCGGCTGCGTCGTGGACAAACACATACGGCATCTGGGAGGACGAGTTGCCGACATCGACGTTGGCTGCCATGCTGCAGCAACGGTGGACGGATTGTGTGGCCTACACTGGCGACGACGAGATGCGTCTGGCGCGCGTCTACGGGCTGCTTGACAATAGCCGCCTTCAGGGGCATCTGTTGGAACGCTGCGCGCGCGGCGGCGTGCGCTGGCGGCGGCAGGCAGCCCATGCGATTGCTCACACAGCAAGCTATTCCACTGTCACGCTGGTCGATGGCAGCGAGGTGTGCGCGCGGGTTGTCGTTGACGCCAGCGGGCACGCGCCGATCTTCGTGCAGCGGCCGGCGCATGGCGCCGTCGCTTACCAGGCGGCCTATGGCGTCGTCGGGCGCTTTGTACGTCCCCCAGTGCGCGCCGGGCGTATGGTGCTGATGGATTACCGCGCCGATTTCCTGACGGCAACCGAGCGTCAACAGGAGCCGCCAACCTTTCTGTACGCGATGGATTTGGGAGAGGGTCGTTACTTTGTCGAAGAGACCTCGCTGGCGCATGCGCCCGCCGTGCCTTTTAACATGCTGCGAGGGCGACTGCATCGGCGGCTGGCGCATTGGGGTTGCCCCGTGCGCACTATCGAGCACGAAGAGTTCTGCCTCTTTCCGATGAATATGCCCGTGCCCTATCTCGACCAGCCTGTGCTTGGTTACGGCGGTGCGGCAAGCATGGTGCATCCGGCTTCCGGCTATCAGGTAGGGGCGGCGTTGCGTTATGCACCGATCGTGGCGCACGCGTTGGCCGCAGCGCTACAAACGCCCAACGCCACGCCCGGTCACATTGCCCACGTCGGTTGGGGAGCGTTGTGGCCGCAAGCACGATTGCACAATCACCGGCTCTATCTTTTCGGTTTGCAGACGCTGCTGAGCTTTGATACGGCGCGGCTCCAGCGCTTCTTTGCCACGTTCTTTCGGCTGCCGCGTGCACAGTGGGCTGGCTATCTTTCCAACACGCTGAGCACGCCGGAGGTCATGCAAACGATGCTGACCCTCTTTCTGCACGCGCCGGGCGATGTGCGCAGCGGATTGATGACGGCGGCGCTGCGCCATCCTGCCATGTTTGCGCGTGCGGTGACCGGCCTGGCCTAGCCTGGGCTACTCTTTTCCACCGGGGTTTCCACCGGGGCGCGCCCCGCTACGGAGGGCGTGCTTATCCATCAGTTCTTTGAGCCGCGCGATCGCATCATCCGTTGCCTGGTTGAGGTCGTCGAGATAGGTGTCAGGGCGCTGCGCCTGCGTCAGCGTCGTCCAGTAGCTGTTGTAGATGATTCCCAGCCAGGTGATGAACTGCAGGTTCTCTTCCAGAGCCTGCACCGGGCGGCTGATGAAATAGCCGAGGAAAGCGGTGGCGCTCAGTCCGCCGAAGATCAGCGTCGTGACGACGTTGTTCTGAATCAGCGCCACTGCGGCAGCGACCACAAAGGCCGTTACGCCCACGCCAAAGAGGATGCGATGCATCCACACCGTTGTCCAGTAGGGGTTCATGAAGGCGTCGAGGATGCGACGGAACATCGTCTCGTTGTTGCGGAAGCCGTGTTCGATGTGTTCGCGCCACGCGCTGTATAGCTGCGGGTCAGCCTCAGCCAACGGTGCGCCGGGTTTGGGCGAGGTCGGTTGTGGCGTCGCAGCTGGGGGCGGCGCCGCCACGCCGGCCGGCAACGGTGGGCGGACGCCGGCAAAGGCAACCGCGTATTCGCGCATCTTGCCGGCGTAGAAATCGGGCTGACCTGGGCCGTTGTAGACGACGGCAAAGCGGCGATATTCTTTGTTGCGGATGGCGTCGACCAGGTTGTTCACTTCCATGAAGCGGAAGAGCGCCCGCAGTTGCGCGCCCGCGTCGTGTGCGAAGGCGGCAAACATTGCTTCAGGCGTGGGATAGCCGATTGCAGCGTAGTTAAAGCCCATGATCTGCGCCGCACCCATGCTGATCGACTGGATCGCAGCGCGTTCGTCGAAGCGGCGAGCGAAGTCGAAAATTTGCCACTCGTCGGCGTTCTGACCGGTGTGAGCTGGCAGCCAGGGTCCGTCAGGTTGGGGACGCCAGTAGTGCTCCTTCCAGCTTTCGACCGCACCAAAGCGGAAGTGTTGCTTGAAGGTCTCCGGGTTGGCTTTGCCCCAAAAACGCCAGAAGAGTTGGTTCTCGAAGCGGATGACCATGCGCCCATCGTCTCCAAAGGGCTGCCCCGCCGACTCGGTGACAAGCACGCCGACCGCGTCCGCCGGATCGATGTCGAGCCTGGTGCACTCGTCGAGGATCAGCCCGCCGTAGCGATTCCAGAAGCGTGCGGCGGTGCGGGCGGTGAAATCGGCGATTGCTTCGGCGTCGATCAATTGCGCGGCGGGCGGTGGGAAATCAGCGACAACGTCGCCGGTGCTGACAGGCGGCGCATAGACGATCGTCCAGACCGGTTCGCCAAAGGGCGCGCCGGCCGGGTTTGTCAGCCGCCAGTCGCTGCGCAATTCGCCGAGAGCCGCATGTGTGACGAACTCGACGGCGATGGTTGCTTCGGCGCCCGGCGGGGTGACGGGGACGGGCACGGCGTCGGGCGCGCCTAACCGGTCGTTGGCGATGTGCACCAGCCGGTAACCGTCGCCCCACGTGGTGTCGCCGGTGTTGCGCATCACCCACTGCTTGACAAAGCGCTCACCCGGTTTCAGCACAGCGCCATCCTGAATTGGGTCGGCGTCGCGCACATAGAGGGCATTGTCTACACCCACTGGGGCCGGGTTGCTTTGCGTGCGCTGAAACGTGACCAGGAAGGAGTGATGAAAGCGCGTATTGCCGTCTTGCCCGTCGCTAGTCTTTTCATTGATGTCATGGTCAGTGTGCAGATTGACAACGCGCGCCGACGGCAGTCCGTCGCCCTCGATCCAGACGCTAATGTGCTGCCCCTTGTTGACGTCAATGTCGGCGTGACCGAGATCGGCGTCATCTTTGTCGAGTGGGCGCGGGGGCGCGCTTTCATCGGGGCGGCGACCTTCCCAGGTGTAGGCCACGCGCAGGGATGGGTTGCGATCGCGTTGGCCATTGGCAGCAAGCACGCGCACAAAGATGTTGTGCTTGCCGCGATTCTCGTCTGCACTCAGATGGCGCACGTTGATGACCTGCCAGAAGGGGCTGTTGCCCGGCGCGTTGGCTGGCTCCAGCCGCACTCCATAGGCTACTGCCTCGTTGACCGGGCCGCTCAAGGTGACGGCGGCAGGCGTGGAGCGTTCATCGGTCAAAGGTGGTGGTGCAGACATGATGGTTCTCCTTTGGTAGCCAGAACCGCTAGTATAAGAACCGGCTGCCGCATGGGGGCAAGCGGTCTCCTTCACCCTGTCCGTGGTCGTTTACTCGCTCTTGCCTTCGCCCCCCATCAATGCCGGATCCGGCGCCCCCATGATGTTGTAGCCACCGTCAACGTAGAGCACCTCGCCCGTGATACGCGTGGCGTGGTCGCTGAGCAGGAAGACGGCCGCCTGCCCCACGTCCTCCTGATCGACGTTGCCCATTGGCGCCACCTGGCCGACGTAGTTGAGGCTCTTGCGGAAGCCGCTGACGCCCGACGCTGCCAACGTCTTGATTGGGCCGGCGCTGATGGCGTTAACGCGGATGCTGTCCTTGCCCAAATCCCACGCCAGGTAGCGCACCGAGGCTTCGAGCGCCGCCTTAGCCACGCCCATCACGTTGTAATTCGGCGTCACTTTTTCGGCGCCAAAATAAGTCATCGTCACCATGGCGCCGCCATCGGTCATCAGTGGACGGGCGCGCTTCGCCAGAGCGATCAGGCTATAGCAGCTCACGTCGAGAGCAATGCGGAAGCCATTGCGGCTGGTGTCGACGAAGCGTCCCCCCAATTCTTCACTGGGCGCAAAGGCGATCGAGTGCACTAGAAAGTCGAGTTTGCCGAAGTGTGCGGCCACTTTCTCGAACAAGGCGTCGATGGCGGCGTCGTCGGTCACGTCGCACTCCTCCACAAAGGTGGCGCCAATGCTCTCTGCCAGCGGCTCGACGCGCTTCTTGAGGATTTCCCCGGCGTAGCTGAAGCCAAGTTCGGCGCCTTCGGCGTGCAACGCCTGGGCGATGCCCCACGCAATTGAGTTTTTGTTGGCAACGCCAAAGACCAGCCCCTTCTTTCCGCTAAACAGCCCCATGAATGATTCTCCTTCATCGTCATAAAATGCAGAGCGATCTTGAGAAGCCGCTCTACTGAATAATGCAGATGTACGACAATGTAACACCGCAGGTGCGCCGGGGTTGCGCCGGAAGGCGGCTATCGCCTTGCGCTTTCTTTGCGCCCGGTGCGTCCTGGCGTCATCGTCAGGGCATGCCCAACCGGTTTCTGTGTTCGTTCGTCAGGATTCTGCTGCCGGCAACACGCGCAGGAACTTGCGCTTGCCAGCCTGAAGCACCTGTTCGCCTGCTGCCGGCGTCAGCATTTGTTCTTTGGTGGTGACGATCTCGCCATTCAGCCGCACGCCATTTTGCTCGACCAATCGTCGCGCTTCCCCCTTGCTCTTGACGACGCCACCCTCCAACAGCACATCAAGGATGTTCATCGGCGCCGTCAGCGTGAAGACAGGTGCATCGCTAGGCGCCTGACCCTCGAACATGCGGCGAGCGTCCTCGGCGGCCTGGTTGGCGGCTGCATCGCCCTGGAAGATGCTGACGATCTCCCACGCCAGCTTGTGTTTCAGCTCGCGCATTTCCATCTGGCCAGCGGCAACCTGCGCAAAGAGGGCATCGATTGTCTCCTGTTCCCAGCGTGTCACCAATTCGGCGTAGTTGCGCATCACGTTGTCGGGTAGATTGAGCACCTTTGTGAAGATGACGCCTGGCGGCTCGTCGATGCCGATGGCGTTGCCGGTGGATTTGCTCATGCGCATCACGCCGTCGGTGCCTTCCAGGATGGGGAAGGTCAACACGACTTGTGGGCGCATCCCGTGCGCTTCCATCAACTTGCGCCCAGCCATCAGGTTGAACAGCTGGTCGGTGCCGCCGATCTGCACGTCCGTCTGCTGGGCGACGGCGTCGTAGCCTTGCATGAGGGCATAGAAGAACTCGTGCAGCCAGATGGCGTCGCCCTTTTCGTAGCGCTTGGCGAAATTTTCCCGCGCCAGGAATTGCTGCACGGTGAAATTGCTGGCCAGCCCCACAACATCGCCGAAAGAGAGTTCCTGCAGCCACTCGTGGTTGTAGCGGATGCGCGTCTTGCTGCGGTCGAGGACGCGGAAGGCCTGTTCGGCATAACTCTGCGCCTTGCTCAGCGCATCGGCCAACGTTTGCTGGCGGCGTGCGCTTTCCTTATCGCTGGGGTCGCCTACCATGCCGGTAAAGGTGCCGATCAGGAAGGTGACGTCGTGCCCCAGGTCCTGAAACTGGCGTAGTTTACGCATCGAGATCGTGTGCCCCAGGTGCAAGTCGGGTGACGAAGGGTCGTAACCGCAGTAGACGCGCAACGGACGACCCGTGTCGTAGCTTTCTTGCAGCCGCTGACGCAGTTCTGTTTCCATGTTTTTGTAGGTCTGCTCGTCGCCAAAATCGACGCCGCGCATCAGGATGCGCATTTGTTCGTCGACAGGTGGAAATTTGCTCATCGATCTCCTCCAAACCAGATAACCATCCAGGGTGTTGTATGGCGCAGACAAATAAAAACGCGTGAGCGATTGGCTTGCCCACGCGTTGGTGACACAAAGTGAACATCACGTCAGGTGCACTGCACACCGGCGCGGCGCAAGGATGAGACGGGGCAGCCTGTGCCCCCTCGATACAAGTACTGTTTCATCGCACCAAGTATTTGCACGGGCGTGTTGTTCATACACCGTATCTTACCCCAACGCCACCGCATTTGACAATCTTTGGCGGCGCTGGCAGATTGAACGACGATCATCAAGAAATCGAGGCGTCATGCTCCAATTACCGTTTACATTCACACTGAATCAGGCTGCTGCCTGCATCGAGGAGAGCACACCGATCGTGCGTCGACTCTCGTCGCTGCAGGGACAATTTTTTGACCAGGCGGCGTATACTGCGACGTTGGCGCAAGGCGATCCGGTGCTTTACCAGGTCTACGCCGTAGATCGCCCCGCTGTGGTCGGCGAACTCTCTTCAGGTCTGACCATCCTGTATCCCGGTCGCGTCGGCGACGAGTACTTCATGACGAAGGGACACTTTCACGCTGTGTTGGAGACGGGTGAAGTTTACTACTGTCTCGGCGGGGAAGGCAGAATGGTGATGGAGACGCCCGAAGGCGACTGGCACGTGGCGGAGATGAGGCCTGGCGCAGTCGTCTACGTGCCGCCACGCTGGGCGCATCGTTCTGTCAATGTGAGCAATGGTGAAAAGTTGGTCTTCTTCTGGGTCTATCCAGCGCATGCCGGGCATGACTACGGCGCCATCGAGCGCCAGGGCTTCCGCAAGCTGATCGTGGCGCGTGACGGCGCGCCGGCGGTCATCGATAACCCGCGCTGGCTGCCGCCCGCGCAACGCTGACCGGTCAGCGTTGCGCGGTGAACACGGTGGTTTGGAGCCACCAACGTTGAAGCCAGGTCACAGAGATGCGCAGGGAGACAACCACAAGGCAGCTCAGCAGCTCACGAATCTCAGAGTAACTCCGCCGGCAACTGGTCGCGGCGGGGATAGCTCGTCTGCGTACCTGGCGCCTGCACGCTGATGGCGGCAATGGCGTTGGCACGCGCGATCGCCTGCTCGATGGGGCGCCCTTCCGCCAGGAAGTAAGCCAGACTGCCGACAAACGCATCGCCAGCGCCGGTTGTGTCCACTGCCGTGACAGGCGCCACCGGAATGTGCAGGTCCGCCTCGGCGGTGACATAAAGTGCGCCGCGTGCGCCCAACGTGATCAGTGCTGACTTTGCCCCGCGTTCCAGAATCACCCCAGCCGCCAGCCGTGCATCGTCGAGGGTGTGCACAGCGATGCCGGTGAGCAGCTCGGCTTCGCTTTCGTTAGGGCAGAAGATGTCGGCAAGCTGGTAGACCTCTTCAGGAACTTCGCTGCTGACCGGCGCCGAGTTGAAGATCGTGGTGACGCCTGCCGCCCGCGCCAGCCGCAGCGCTGCCAGGTTCGCCGCCATCGGCACCTCCATCTGACAGAGCAACACCTGTGCGTCAGTAATCGCCGCCTGAGCGCGCTCCACATCTGCCGGCGTGACCAGTCCATTGGCGCCCGCAATCACAACAATGTTGTTCTGGCCGGTCTCCTCGATGGTGATCACGGCCACACCCGATGAGACGCCTTTGCTCTCGAAGATGAAGTCGGTATGGATGCCCTCGTCGGCCAGATTGCGGCGCATGTCTTGCCCGAAGATATCGTCGCCCACACGGCCTACCATGCGCACCACGCCGCCCAACCGTGCTGTCATCACAGCCTGGTTGGCGCCCTTGCCGCCGTAGCCGGTCGTAAAGCGGTGACCGTGCAGCGTCTCGCCCGGGCGGGGGAAACGTTCAACGTAGGCATTCATATCCAGATTGATCGACCCGACGACGCAGATAGACGGTGGATTCATCGTGCACTCCTGATTTCTGATGAAAAAGCCTGACTGAAGGAAATTTCTTACTGATTTCTAGGCAGAGTTTTCATGTTTTCAGTGTTGCGTGGTGCGTGCGACGTGTCGGAATCCCTCACGCAACACGCAACATGTAAAACATACACATTGTTGCAACGGATTCGCTCACGGTCAGGTGGAAGTACTTGCGCATCTATTCCAATAGCCCCAGCTCTTCCACCCGCGCCCGCAGCACGAAGCGGCGATAGGCGCGCACCTCGGCCAGCAACGCATCCAGTTCTTGCCAGAGTTCGTCGGCGCCTCCAGCATCATGGTGAAGCGGTGCACCGGCGGCGATGCGAGCGCGATCCCCATCGAGCCATTCTTCGATGTGCAGGATGCCACGCGCTGCCAGCAGCAGCATGGTTGTGCGCACAACGGCCTCTGTCTGCCCCAGTCGCGCCGCCATCCGCCCTACATCGACGATGGCGTCATGCGCCAGCGCATATTTTGCCATACCCGCCACCTGCTTGATGACGACCGCTGGCGCATCGTCGGTAGTGGCGCGGGCGCAAAGATAGAGCGTGTCGCAGTTGTTCGCCAGCCAGTGCAGCAGCTCGCCCGATGCCGGCGTGCTCCACACCACTAGTGCGCGCCCGTTGCCGCCAGGCACGGCGAAGCGCGGCGCATACGCAACCTCCGGGCTGATGCTCTCCAGTCGGGCGCCTTCGGCATACCAAGTTGCCGCTGTCGGAAGCTGAGCGCGCGGGTCAGCGACCCGGCGCAGATCGATCACCTGGAGTGGACGGCGCGTCTCGGTCGCCATGACCTCTGGCTTGGGCTGCGCTGGCCGATGCGCCACGTACATCAATTGCAGCTTGCGCTCGCCGCGATATTCATTGACGCCCAGCGTGTAGACAAAATCGAGCGCGGCGCCGGCGGGCAGTTCGGCGTCGCCGCCGCCAAACCACACCAATTCATGCACCGGGGCGTCACTCATTGCCGGGCGGATTTGCAGCTTGCGGTGGGCGCCGTCGTTGCCCATACGTCGGTCACTGACGACGACGACAGCATAGGTGGCGAAGCGTGGCAGCGGATTACCCTGACCGAAGGGCGCTAGCCGCGCCAGTTCTGTCTCCAATTCGAGCGACAATTCGCTCAACGGCGCTTCCACATCGATTTGCAGACCTGGCTGGATGGATGGATCGCGGTGGCGCTCGATCTGGCGACTCAACTCGCGACGAAATGCGCCGATGTTCTCCGGCAGCAGACTCATGCCCGCCGCGCCGGGATGTCCTCCGTGCGAGAGGAGCAGATGGCTGCACGCCGCAATCGACGCGCCGATGTCGACGCCAGGGACGCTGCGCGCACTGCCGCGCGCGGGTTCGCCGGGTGGGTTCAGCAACAGCACGGCAGGCTTGCCGAATTCTTCAACCAATCGCGACGCCACGATACCGACGACGCCGGCGTGCCACTGCGGATGCGCCAGCACGAGCGCGTTGTAGTCGAGCAGGCTGGGGTCGCGTTCGATCAAGTCCAGCGCCGATTTGGTGATCTGCGTCGTCAGCACGCGGCGTTCCTGATTCAGGCGCTCCAGCTTGTTGGCGAGCTGGCCAGCGCGGATCGGGTCGCGCGTCGAAAGTAACTCGACGGCAACTGTGGCGTCATCGAGTCGGCCCAGCGCGTTCATGCGTGGGCCGAGCTGAAAGCCGATCGATTCAGCGCTCAATCTGGCGGGATCGATGCGCGCACTCTGCATCAGCGCCATCAAGCCGACGCGCCTGGTTGTGCGAAGCCGTTCCAGCCCGCGTTGCAGCAGATAGCGCACATCGTTAACCTGATCGGCCACGTCGGCCACAATGCCGAGCGCGACCAGGTCGAGCATTTCCTCCTCTTCGCCGCGACGGCCAGCCAGCTCAAAGAGCCGCTGCACCAGTTTGTAGGCGACGCCGACACCGGGCAGCGTGCGCAACGGGTCGCCTTCTGGCAAGAACTTGGGATTGACGATGGCATTGGCGCGACGCACGCTGGCGACGCCGACATCGAGTGCGCTTAGCCCCCACAGTGGATCGACGCCTGGCGTCAGCCCGACAAACTCAGCAGTGAGATCGTGGTGGTCGGTGACGATGACGGTGATACCGCTGTCACGTGCGAAGCCGATTGCCTCGGCTTCAGCGATGCCGGTGTCACAGGTCAACAGCACGTCCGCCGGAGACTCGGCCAGCTTTTGCTTGAGCTTGGGCAGGCGGATGCCGTGGCTTTCCTCGAAGCGATTGGGCACATGAAAGCGCACGTGCTCCTCATCGCTCAGCGTCTGGAGCGCCGTCACCAAGAGGGCAGTGCTTGTCTGTCCATCTACGTCGAAGTCACCCCAGACCAGGATGTGCTGGCGGGCAGTAATGGCGTCATGCAGTAGATGCGCCGCTGCATCAACACCGATCAAAGCCGAAGGTGGCGCCGGCGTGTAGCGGTCGGGGTCGAGAAAGGGCAACGCCTTAGCTGGCGTGTCGATGCCGCGTTGCGCCAGCAATTGCGCCACCAGTGGGCGCCCACCGACGGCGGCGATCAGTTCTGGTGAGGGGATGACAACGGGTTTGACGATCCAGGGCTGCGTCATGCTCAGAACGCCAACTCCTCTACATCTTCAAGGGTGAATTCCAGCGCCCGCTCCATATCCAAGGCAAAGAACATCTCAGCGTCGTCGAGTTCGTCCAGATCGCCAGCGGCGTCGCCACGGTTGCAGCGGCTACGGTATATGCAAAAGGCGCAGAAGCGGCGGCGATTGGTGGCCGTATCGGCCACTTTCGGAAAGTCCGCCTCAGTCTCCCCGGCGGTAATGGCAGCCAGCAGGTGTAGCAGGCGGCGGCGATTGGCCTCATGTTGGGCTGCGTCGTAGCGGAAGATGACCGGCTGGGTGGGTGCAACGGCGAACCAGTAGCACATCTCCACCTGGTCTGGGCGCACCGGCCCCCACGGCAACCCGACGCTCGCCTCCACCAATACGTAGGGGTAGACGATCGTCTGCCAGCGTTGCCTCAGTGTGGCGGGATCGCTGCGGCGCTGGGCTGTCTTCCAGTCCACAATCACAGCGCGTCCGTTTGGCTCGGCAGCGATCAGGTCATACCTGGCGGCGAGGCGGAAGGTTGGGGATTGAGAGATTGGGGGATTGGGAGATTGGAGATTGGAGATTGGGGAGGGGGTCAGTATTCGTTGCTTCCCTCTTTCCCTTTCTTCCTCTCTCCTTTTTTCCCTTTCTTCTTGCACAACGACTTGCACAACGACGGATACAGACAGCACGCGCTCGATCTCTACAAATTGCGTCGGCAGATCGGCGGGGCGGTGGGTGAGATAGGCGGCAAACCAGGTCGAAAGGGGCGGCGTGAGCGCAGCGCCAACCTCCACCGGATCGATGCCGATTTCGACACGCTGCACCAGGCGATGGAAATGCTCACCCTGGCGCATCAAGGCTTCGTGCTCCTGCACCGGTGCTGCTTCAACCGCAGGCCAGGGCAACTGCTCGACATAAGCCAGCCAGAAGCGACGCGGGCAATCTGCAAAGGCTTGCAGGCTGGACTGTGAAAAGGTGAAAGTGGGTGGGATCGCGCTCATGGCCGGTTCGTCTTCACAGCGAGTAGATGAGGATGACAGGCGGCTGTCATCGTAAGTCGCCTGTTGCACGGTATTGTACTGTGCAGTGTGGGTGAAGGGCAAAGAACTGTCAGGGGACGCAGTTGGAGTAGACGCAGTTGGAGTAGACGCAGTTGGAATGAACGCAGTTGTCTATGGAATGGCGGGATGAAGCAAGCGGAAGCAGATAGATGGGTGAAATCAACGGGCGACCGGTCATGACAACCCGTCGCCCGTGGCCTCGAGGCAGCATCCGATCTGGTGATCCGGTGCAGTGGAACACTTGCCTTTATGCGCCAGGCTGCAGTGTGCGGCGCGTGGACGGGGCGCAAAGCCCGCCGACAATGCGTACGCGGTAGACGCCGTTGCTGGCGCTGCCTGCCAGCGTCTCCATGCGCCCCCAGCGTCCATCATTCAGCTCCAGGATCATTTCTTCGGCAAAGATCGAGTCGCGTGAAAGATCGCGCTCGCCGTTGGTGACATAAATCTTCGCTTCAACATCGCCGGGCGCGCCTGACACAAAGCTGTACTCAACGGTTGCCAGCCAGATGCCCATGGCGTATACGGAGCCGTGCCCTGCAGTGCGTACTTCGGTGTCCATGTGCCTGTTCTTTCGCTGTGCAGATTTCAGACCAATGACTCTCGGCAACTCTTCTCCCAGAGTAGCACTTTCTAGCAATGGGCGCATCGTCGCATTGTCGCGATGCGGCGCCGTCGCCAATGAAAATTTCCAGTTATCTGTGATCTGCTGCACAGCAGGCGCGCAGTCCCCGCTACTGCGGTGGACGTAGAACTTTTGTACGCTATGTATGCCTCGACAACTCGCTTGTAAGTTTGTTTAAAGCATGAGAAGGAGGACACTCATGAACATCCCAAGATTGCTTTCCCTGGCAGTGGTGGTGCTCGCCTGTCTGGGGGTCTATCGCATCGCATCTGCACACGGTGATGCGCCACATCCACCTGAACCGTTGCCCCCTGTGCAGGTCAATGGCTCAAGCGTGCACGCGGCGTGCGCTGGTGGCCCTGTGATTGACGGCATCACCCTCGACGAGTGCATCACGCGTACCTTTACCGTTGGCGGCGTGAGCAAGAGTATCCGCGTCTGGTACACCAAGAATCCTGTGACGGCCAATCGCACCCAGGATGGCATCAATTACACTCTGGAGCACTGGATCAACTCGGATAACGAGGCGCAGCAGGTGGCGCAATGGTTCGAGGAGGCCTGGCAACGCTACTTCGCCGACTCCGGCCACCACCTCTATGACAACGGCTGTGGCAACATGGTCAATGTCCAGATGGAGGATGGCATCGGTTGGTCGGGCATCGCCTACTGGGGCAACCCTGGCGACTGCTGGATCGGCATCGACTCGCCGATGGTGCGCGGCGGTGGTGGGCAATGGACGGTCTACCATGAGGCGCAGCACTATCTGCAATACTCCTACGACGCCGGCTGCTATGGCTATCTGCGCCCGAACTACCCGGACGATTCGGAGTTTGTCGAAGGCTACGCCGACCTGGGCGCCGACAGTGTGGACGCTGCGCTGGATGCAATGGGCTACGGCGGCATCACCTACGATCCGTCGACTTCGATGTACGACAAGAGTTACGGCAATATCTTCAACAAGTATTTCATCGAACAGCTTGGCTCCATCGGGACGCCCACCGACCCATGGCACCGGATGGACGCGCTCTATCGGCACTATCAGGAGTGTGACACTCAGGATACGCTCTATGTGCTCAATTCATTGATTCCAACGTTGAGCGGCGGGAAATGGACGGAACGCCAGTTCTTCCTGAACTTCTTTGCCGCCAACTGGGCCAAGGATTGGGCTGACCCGATCACGCAGCCCGAACTGGTTTACCTGGATGACGACGGCAACCTCTACGGCAACCTGGCGCCATTGACCCAGAACATCAACATGGCGGGTGGGACGCAGAGCTTTCCCGACAGTACGCCCGATGATTGGGCGGCGCGCTACTACCAGGTGACGCCACAAGCTGGCTGCCCTTACCTGCAGATGGAAGTGGACGGTGCATCCGGCGCCCAGCTGGGCATCAACTTCATGGCGGCCAAGACCTCAGCGCCAACGCGGGTCTTGCGCTCCGCCAAGATCGGTGAGGACTTCGTGCGCACCTTTGCCGCCAACGGCGTGCATAACCGGCTGGTGGCGGCGGTCAACAGCTTCTCCAGCAACTACAACTACACTGTGAATTTCACCTGCGTCACGCCGACGGTCAACATCCTGGAGCCGCGACAGGTCAAGTTTGCGTTGGTCGGCGACCCGACCAGCCCCATTGCCTTCCTGGCGCGTTGGACGGTGAGCGATGGCAGCAGCTCCGTACGCGGGCTGCAAGAAACGGACTTCACCTTCGACGCTGAAGGCGCGGCGATCACGGTGGTGCCGGGCACGTTCCAGGAAGTTGGCAATGAATACTGGGCTGTGCTCCTGCCGCCCACGAAGCCCCTCGGCACCACCTTTGTCGACTTCAAAATCACCCTCAATGGCGCCATCTCCGACAGCGAAACCGACGCCCTGCTCTATGTGGCGCCCGGCAACAGCGACATTGCCATGAGCTTCGACGCCAGCGGTTCGATGGACACCGAAGACACCACCGGCGAGGGCACGCGTCTAACAAATGCCAAACGCGCCGGTCAAGTCATCGCCGATCTGTTGCGTGAAGGCGACCGCATCCTGGTGCAAGACTGGTCGGCGTTCAATAATCCGCCCGGTTGTGGCGCACCTGGGGACGGCAACTGCCCACTCGACATCCGCACGTTGCTGCCGCGCACCGACCTGGTGGCAGCCAACCTGAGCACCGTGATCGGCATCGCTCGCACGCAGATCAACAATATCAGCGCACGCGAATGGACGCCGGTCGGCGGCGGCATCAATGCCGCCAAGGATGCGCTGATGGCCGGCCCTGCCAACACCAATCCGAAGCATATCTTCCTGCTCTCAGATGGCGAAGAGAATGTCAAGCCCTTCTATAGCGATGTCAAGGCCGACCTGTTGGCTTCGGGCGTTGTCGTCAACACGATCGCCTTCGGCCCTGAAGCGCCGGGCAACCTGATGGCGCAGATTGCAGCCGACACCGGCGGCATCTATCGTCCGGTGGCGACGGGCAGCAGCGGCTCGGGGGTGATGGCGGCCAGCGCCGAGGCAGTGGCGGCGTTTGACGCGCTCAATCTGCCGGTCGAAGCCTCTGCAGTAGCGGCAGCCTCCTACCTGCCAGGACAGTTGGGGTTGGCCAACGTCTACGACTACTTCGACACCGAGGCGCAGGGCGCTGCGCGCGTCATTAACATGAACTACACCAACGTGCCCGCCTTCGACCAGCCCAATAGCATCAAGGAGATGATGATCATTGTCGACAAGAGCGTCAATCAGTTGCGGCTGGTTGTGGCCGGTAAGCAGCCCGACGATGAGGGTTGCACCATTAGCGACATCCGCAAGGTGGATGTGTTGATGCCGGGCATGGATCCGCAAAAGGATCGCTGGCTCCCGATCAGCCCGCGCAACAGCGCCACGCCCGCCGACTGGGACATCCGCAACAATCGCTTCGACGACGTGCTGGTCGTGAACAACCCGGCTGAAGGCGCCTGGCGCTTCCGCACCTACTACTATCCGGTCAACTGCATTCCACTGGCAGCGGCGGATACAGGGTCTACACCAGCGGGCGAGGGCACCGCAGCCACTGTTGACGCGACTGCAGCTCCTGCGGACGTAGCTGCTGTTGCGAACGGCGCCCCCTACGCCTTTATCATGAACGTGTCGGTGCAGTCTACGATTCAACTTGAGGGCCGTCTGTTGGGCCTGACTGCCAATCAGGGCGCGGCAGGTGATGAGGTGACGATCATCGGCACACTGCTCGATAAGAATGGCACTTTGCCTGCCACAGCCATAGTGGCGCTGGTAGAAGGCCCGGTCGGCAACACATTGCTCGTTCTCAAAGATGACGGCGCTAACAACGACGGTGCGGCTGGCGACAACATCTACGGCGCCCGTTTTGCGCAGACTCTCTACGGCGGCGGCTACAGTGTGCGCATCCTGGCCTACTTCAAGGACCCGGCGAACGCAGCCAACCAGTTGTGGCGTGAGTGGAATGGCGGCTTCTGGATCAAGGGACCCAAGCCCGACCGGCAATGTGGTGGCGAGAACGACGCCGACAAGGATTGCATGCCCGATGACTGGGAGCGCCGTTGCAAGCTGATCGTCGGGCAAGATGACCGCCGCGCCGACCCTGACAACGACGGCCTGAGCAACTACGACGAACTGCAGTTGGGCACGCGTCCCTGCCGCGCCGACACCGACAACGGCGGCGAGAATGACGGCTCGGAAGTCGGAAATCAGCGCAACCCGCTTGACCCGAAGGACGACAAGGTGCGCGAGATCGGCAAGATTCGCATCCGTCCGCTGAACGGCATGATCCTGATCGACTGGAGCTACCCCCTCTCCTACACGACCATGGTTGGCTACATCTCGACGGATGTCAATCAGTTAGGCAACCCCATCGATCTGGGGCAGAAAGGCAACTTCCCAATAGCGGGGCTTGCTAACGACACGACCTACTATGTCCGGCTGCAGGGTGTCAATGAGGAGGCGGTTGGCGACATCAGCGACCCGGTCACTGTGACGCCCAAGGCTGACCCGGATATGCCGACGGGAACGTTGCTCATCCAAAACGGCCAAGCAGTCGCCCCGTCCAAACAGGTCGTGCTCAACATTAGCGCCACCGACCAGGTGCTGGATGGCGCCGCTCAGGGCGCAGCCGCACATCAAACGGACATGCTGTCTCAGATCGTCAACCAGGTCAGTGGCGGCGTGCAGATGCGCATCTCGAACAGTGAGGACATGAGCGGCGCCGCTTGGGAGCCGGTGACGCCCACCAAGAACTGGACGCTCGATTGCGAGCCGGGTGCAACGTGCACGGTCTACGCCCAGTTCAAGGATGCCGCCCAGAATGAATCGCTGATTGTCAACGATGCGATCACGCTGGATGCGTCGGCAGGCGTCACGAATCTCTACCTGCCAGTGGTGACCCGGTAGAGGTGCAGGGGTTATGGTTGGTAGCCTAGTCGCTGCCGCCACACGACAACTGCAACATACCTTCCAGCAAAGACAGTCGCCCAAAGGCGGCTGTCTTTGCTGTTTCAGGAATTTTTTCCGGCGCTCATAGACAACACAAATAGACTTTGCTCATCTTCCCGGAAGCTCTGAGCTTCCGGGAAGATATCGGATGTACGATGTTTGATTGTGCTATCTATCAGATGCCCGAACTGGAGCGCACCCGCTCAGAATCCGCCTGTTGCGCCTGCCGCCACCACGAAAAAGCCAATGATGCCGATGAGTCCAATGATCAGCATTACATAAAAAGCACCTGAGTAACCGCGTTCATCTTCCATAATATGACCTCGATGCGCTGATGTATGAAAGGTTGATGTAAGTGTTGACGAAAATCAAGCGGAAAGGTTGCGGTGACTTGCGTTTTGGCGATATTCGCACCATAATCGGCATATAGATCACACATCCCACTGGAGAGTAGTGGATACAAGGGGTGAAATCGTGGATGACAAGAGCGTGAATATTGCGCAGCCGGCCGACAAATTGCGTTATCTCTCTGAGCTGGAGGTCTTTCAGGACCTTTCGCCGCGCGAGATGGAGGAACTCAATCGCGTCACAACGCTAAGCACGGTGCCCAAAGGGCGGGTTTTCTACCGGCCTGAGGAGCCGGGGGAGGTGCTCTTCATCTTGAAAGAGGGCAAAGTGCAACTCTACCGCATCAGTCCAGAGGGCAAGAAGCTGGTCATCACCACCCTGGGACCACACACGCTCTTTGGTGAAATGGTGTTGCTGGGTACGAAGACGCACAACACCTTTGCTGAGGCGCTTGAAGATTGCATTATCTGCGTCATCAATCGCAGCGACCTGGAGAGGTTGACCCTGGGCAAACCACAAGTGACGCTACGCATTTTGGAAATCACCGGGCGCCGCCTGCGTGACGCTGAGACGCGTTTGGAAAACATGGCCTTCAAGGGCATCCCGGCGCGGCTGGCCAGCATGTTATTGCGGCTGGCCGAAGAGCAAGGGAGCAACGATATTACTGGCCTGACGCATCAAGACCTGGCCGAGAGCGTCGGCACTTATCGTGAAACAGCAACGCAGGTGCTCAACGATCTCAAAGCGGCTGGCTATATTGACATTGGTCGCAAGCGGATTACGATCCTGGATGTCGATGGCCTGACCGCCGTTGCCGAAAATTGAAGTGGATGGCGCCAAAGAAATTTGCCGTGAGAGCCCAAAATCAGTTGACATTTGCCAAAAACGTCAGTACAATCCAGACGAGATTGTGCTTCATAGCACAAAGTGGCAATGAGAAACCCACCCAGTTCATCCAGCACATCTCACCTGATTGTTCAATTCTATCAATGTTGTCCGACACAAAATAAATACCATCGACTCAGGAGGTTCTTTCCATGACACATGTGATCTTTGACCTGTGCATACGCGATGGCGCCTGCGCAGAAGTCTGTCCTGTCGAATGCATCGTTCCCGGGCAGCCGGAAGATGAGTGGCCCTGGTACTACATCGATCCCGACACCTGCATCGACTGCGGCGCATGCGTGCCCGAATGCCCGGTCGAAGCGATCCTGCCGGAAGAGGACCTGCCGGAGGAATATCAATACGCCGCTGAGTTGAATGCACTCTTTTTCTCCGAAGGCCCCGGTTATTCCGCTGCAGGCAAGTAGGAGCACGACAGCCATTCAGCCGATTGGTAGTACACCAGCGATCGGTTACACGATTTCAGGTGCGGTCTTGTCAGAGAACCTCTGCACACGCAGAGGTTCTTTTTTATTGTGTGAGAAGCAGGAGGCTAACCGAACATGCACGATGAGTCTATTCATGGTGATAGCCTATGGCAGGATGTTGCACGCGCACTAGTCATCGTCGCTCACCCCGATGATGCTGATTTCATCTGTGGGGGCACGGCGATCCAAATGGCGCGTCAAGGCATCGAGGTCACCTATATGGTCTTGACCAATGGGGATAAAGGCAACCATAACCCGGAAATTACGCGCAACCAGTTGATCGCCATGCGCCAGATTGAGCAGCGACAGGCTGCTGCGCTTTGCGGCGTCAAGCAGGTGCTCTTTATGGGTGAGGAGGATGGCTTTCTCCGTCCGCGCCGTGCGATCCGCAAGCGCGTCACGCGGGAGATTCGCCGTATCCGCCCGGAGTTGATCATCTGCACTAACCCGGATCGGTACTTTGTGGGCGAGGGCTACATCAATCACCCGGATCATCGCAATGCCGGGCTGATTGCTATCGAGGCGATTTTCCCGGCTGCCGACAATCCCATGTTTTATCCCGACATGGCCGATGAGGGCTATCTGCCCCACAAGATCAAGTACCTCTATGTGCACGGCCACGATGCGCCGACGCTCAAAGTTGATATTACCGCCGAGCTGCCGACCAAAGTTGAGGCAATCCTCTGCCACAAGTCGCAATTCGATAACCCGGAGCAAGCGAAGGCGCGCTGGTTGGAAACCTGGGGTGAACGGCAGGAGGATGGTTCGCTGCGCTATTTCGAGGCGTTCAAGGTGATGAAGTTCGGGTAGGTCCAAAAGAAACGTAGAACGCGGATTTTGCAGATCGGGTGCATGTACACAGACTGAGCTTTCAGTCTTCGATTCAAATCAAGGCTGAAAGCTCCAAATGTGCAACGCACGCTTACCCGGCCTGCGCCATCCGCGTTCTCGTGCGCGGCAATTACTGCGCTTCGGCCATCATTGTTGCTTCTTGCTCGTTGGCAAAGGTCGTCAGGTTGTCCAGCGTTGTCTGGATATCGGCGCCCTGCATGATCTCATTGAAGGCAGCGGTGGCGGCATCGCGCACAGCTGTGTAGGAGATCAACTGCGGTTCATAGGCGCTGTACGGCAGCAACGCCACACCCTGCTGCCACTGCACATTTTCCTTCAACTTGTCCGAGAAGAAGTTAGCCGTGCTCTTGCGGGTGGGGAAGTAGCCACTGATCTCATCCCAACGCGCCTGAATTTCGGGTGAAGTGAACCACTTGATGAAAAGCCACGCCGCTAGTTCCTGCTCTGGCGTCGTCTTGGTGATCATCACGTCGCCGCCGTAGATGTTCTGCACCGGCTCGGCAGTGGTGTGCGGGATCGCAGCAACGCCCCACACATCCGGCGCCCTGCCTGCCTCTTCGGCCGCCTTGGCCACGTCACCAGCGTAGAAAGGAATGCCAGAGGTGGAGCCTTGCGCAAAGATGCCCTTGCGCGCTGCAAATTGTGGATTTGGGAAACCCTCCGTGAAGAAGTAGGCGCAACCTTCGTCGTACAAGCCTTTGAGGAAGGTCATGGCTTCGACCGTAGCCGGGCCATTGAAGACGTAGCCCTTACCGTCCTCGGTCAGCACATTGCCGCCGAAGGCGAAGGTCCAGGCGGCAACCGCCGAAGCATCGTCGCGTAGGATGTAGCCACCGGTGCCATCACCCACCGCTGCGGCTGCCGCGCACGCCATTTCCTTGAATTCATCCGGCGTCGTCGGTGGGCCAGCAAAGCCCAATTCTTCGAGCCAGGTCTGGTTGTAATACAACACTTCCATCGAGCGATTGGGCGGGAAGCCCAGGCGCTGGTTGTCGAAGAGCGGATTCACACTCTGCTCCAGGAAGGCTGGATAGAAGTCCGCCAATTCTTCGGCGCTCAGGCCCCAGGTCGGGTCGTTGATCAACGTGTCCAGATCAACCAGCACATCGTTGAGCTGATAGAATGACTGGTCGTTCTGGTAACCCACTAGCAAGGCTGCCGGCAGCTCGCCAGCCGCAATGCTGGAATTCACCTTGTCGCGGATGTCATCGTAGCTGCCCTGGTTTTGGGCGTCCACCGTGATGCCGTATTCATTGCTGGCGTTGAATTCCTCGATCAGCGCCTTCAGCTTCTCTTCGCGCGAGCCGGAATGATTGTGCCACCACACCACCGTCTGTCCGGTCGGGTCGACGCCAGCATAGGCGCCTTCCGCCATGGCTTCTTCCGCCGCTGCCTCGGTTGCTGCGGCGGGAGCTTCCGCCGCAGGCGCTGCGGGCATTGCCGTGCACGCTGACAACACCAGCACGGCGACCATCACCAGCGCCATCCATCCTGTTATTTTGCGCATATCATCTCCTTCTGAAACTGCGAATGGAACAACTCGTTTTATTGTCAACGGTCAGTGTGAAGTGTTGACCGTTGTTCACCTGGAGAGATGTACGTCAGGCGTCAAACTCAATCGTGACGGCTGACCGCTTGACGCTTCATCCCGCTTGACGCTTCATCCCTTCAACCCGGAAGTGGCAATCCCCTCGATGAAGGTTCTCTGAGTGAAGAAGTACAGCACGATCACCGGCGCCATCGTGATCACCGAACCAGCCATCTGCAAATGAAATTGTGCGCCTGCTTCGTCGATAAAGGCGAAGAAGCCATAGGTCACCGGGCGCCAGTCTGGCGTTGTTGTCACCAGGATCGGCCATGCCAGCGCGTTCCAGGCGCCGATGAAGCCGAAGAGCACCAGCGTCATGAGCGCCGCCTTCGAGAGTGGGATCATGATCTTGATCAGGTAGCGCAGATGTCCGGCGCCGTCGATCTGCGCTGAGTCCCACAGGTCGTTGGGCACTTGCATGAAGAACTGGCGTAGCAAAAAGATGCTAAACGCACTGGCCATAAAGGGCACTGTGAGCGCCGGCCAGTTGTTGATCCATGGGATCGGCCCGACGCGCCCCAGCCACGACACTGTGATGAAGTTGGGCACCCAGATGATCGCTTCGGGCAACATCAACGTCGCCAGGAGCAGGCTGAAGAGCAGATTTTTGCCCCAGAACTCCATACGCGCAAAGGCATAGGCCGCCAGCGTGCAGAAGACGATCTCACCTGCCACTGTGATGGCGGCGATGCGGATGCTGTTCCAAAAATAGAGCGAAAAATTTGCCTGGTTCCAGGCATCGATGTAGTTCTTCCACTGTGGCGAGCTGGGCAGCCAGGCGCCGCCGTTGGCTTCGGTCAGGTTCATCAGCGAGACGCTGACTGTATAAAGGAAGGGGACGATGGCCACCCCTGCGCCCAGCATTAGCACAAGATAGGTGCCAGCATGGCGCAGCGCTCGTGGTCGTCCTGTGCGCGGCGCCCTGTCAGTGGCGACGTTGGCAGTGACGACGCCGGGACGCGGCAGCGTATCAGCCATAGTGCACCCGCTTTTCCGCCAGTCGATTGTTGGCGACCGTGAGGACAATGATGACCAGCAGCAACAAGATCGCCAGCGCCGACGCATAGCCGTAACGCGTGTCGCGCTGGAAGGTCTGAAAGATCACGACGCTGGCAGTGTCGGTCGTGCCCAGTGCCGCCCCTGTGCGCAGGACATAGATGTGGTTGAACGCCTTGAAGGTGCCGATCACCGAGTAGAGCGTCAGGAAGTACATCGTCGGCGAGAGCAGCGGCAGTGTGATGTAACGGAATTGCGGCCAGCGGCCAGCGCCGTCGATAGCGGCGGCTTCGTACATTTCTCTGGGGATATTGCCCAGCCCTGCCAAAAAGATGACGGTGTTGAAGCCGAAAAATGTCCATACGCCGTAGATCATGATGACGACCAGCGCCAAACTCGGCCCTGCCGCCCACACCGGTAGTTGCACGCCCGGCGTCAACAGGTTCAGGATGCCCTGTGGTTCGTTGATCCATCCCAGCGGCGGGATGCCGAAGAAGCCCAAAATCTCGTTGACCGGCGCCGTTGGTCGGTTGGAGAAGATGATCTTGAAGACGGCTGCAGTGCCTACAAAGGGGGCGATGTAGGGCAGGAAGTAGATCACGCGGAAGAAGCCGCGTCCGCGAATCTCCTGAAATAGAAGTACGGCTAGCACCAGCGCCACCACCAATTGCGGCGGAATCGTGCCGAGCGAGTAGTAGAAGGTCGCCAGCAGCGCATACCACCATTTTGCATCGCCTTGCGCGATGATGCGAGGCGCCTCGGCGATCAGCACCCACGCACCGATGATCAATGCTGCCGCGCCGCCTAGACGCAGACCGACGCTCATCATGGAACTGCGATGGCTGGCGCTTTGCCATAGCCGCCACGACAACCACAGCAGCACGAAGCCCGCGCTGATCAGCGTCATCTGCGCGCCAATGTTCAACCCGCCGCTTGCCAGCGATGCAGTGATATTGCCCTGCAATTCAACCCATGTCATCCAGCCGACGATGCCAGCCAGCCCGACGAGGATGGTTGCCAGCGTGAAGGCGCCGCTGTAATTTTCGTGGCCGTGGCGACGGTTGCGGCTGCGCACGACAAGCCAGGTGGCGGCGGCGCCCACCAGCAGGCTGCAGGCGGCGAGCAACAGCCACTGGAACGGTTCAGGGCTGGTGAGCGCCTCATTGAGCAGGCGGCGGAAATTTTCCGGCGTGTTGCGGGCGCCACGCATCTGGTTGGGAATGTCGAGCAAGAGGGGCAGTAAGCGGATGATCCACGCCAGCAGCGCTAGCACCATCACGCCAAAGGCCATGCCCGGCGCCAGCCAACGCCAGAAGCTGTCGCCTTTTTCTTTGGCGGCTGCCACACCGCGCTTGATGGCGCGCAGCGCTATGAAGATCAAGATCACAGCGCCCCAAAATCCGAGCAGATAGGTGAAGTCGCTAACCGCTTGTACGTAGTTGCCCAGCCCCGTGAAAGCGCCTGGAATCTTATTCAGTCCACGGTGGGTGCTCATGAAGGCGGCGAAGAGCAGCGGAAAGAGGCCAAACAACCCAACGATGAGAAATGCCGGCAGCAAAAACAGGTATGCCAACAACGCCTCGCGCACGCGGCGCCCCTGACGCCCACTCAACAGGCCGCGTCGTTCGGCGGAGGATGTCGATTGTCGCGCAAGCGTGGTGGGTGTCTCTTGGCCGGTGAGCAAGGCGTCGCTCATGCGAGTATCTCTTCCGATTTGTACGGCGAAAACTTTCGCAAGCTAAAACCGTTTGTACAATAAGCGCCGGTCAGGTATATCGCTTGAAGCTAGACGTTAGTATAGTAGAGTGCATTCAATGCGTCAATTGCTTGACGAAGTGCAGACCACTTTATTGATTTCCAGGTTGTCGCGTCATACCGTTCACAATTTTCCTGGAGGCTCCAAAGCTTCCAGGAAGACAAACAGCTAACCTAGAGGTCAGTAAGTCTACACTGCTTTATAGATAGCACAATCAAACATCGTCCCGATATCTTCCCGGAAGCTCTGAGCTTCCGGGAAGATGAGCAAAGTCTATTTATGTTGTCTATTAGTTTTGCACGGAATTGTTAAGACATGCACAAGCCGAGGTTAACAACTGGATCGTGGTCACCTCATGACGAGCCGCGTGCCGGTTTCTCCACGCAGTGCACGGCCCAGATTCTCTGGATTGGTGATGATGGCCATGGCCTCTGCTTTGGCGCTCTGCTTCAGGAAACGGATGCAAGCCTCGATCTTGGGTTTCATGCTGCCGGGGGCAAAGTGCCCTTCCGCCATATATGTCTCTGCCTGGGCGACGGTCATCCGATCGAGCAACTGCTGGTTGGGCTTGCCTAAGTTGAGCGCAACCTTCTCCACCCCCGTACTGATCAGAAACAGGTCAGCGTTGATCTGCACTGCCAATAGGCTGCTGGCGCGATCCTTGTCGATCACTGCATAGCGCGAGCGCAATTCACCTTTGGCATTGCGTACGACAGGGATGCCGCCGCCGCCGACCGCCACGACGATCCAGCCCATCTTCACGGCCTGGTCAATGGCGGCCTCCTCGATGATGGCGCGCGGCTCCGGCGAGGCGACGACGCGCCGCCAACCGCGCCCGGCATCTTCAACAACCTGCCAGCCTTCTGCCTCGAACTCGCGCGCCCGCGCTTCCTCCATGAAACCACCGATTGGCTTCGTTGGATTGGCAAAAGCCGGATCATCGGCGTCGACTAGCACCTGAGTGATGATTGTGATGCACTGCCGATCAATCTGGCGTCTGTGAAATTCGTTGTTTAGGGTCTGCTGTAGCATGAAGCCGATGCTGCCCTGCGTGTCCGCCACGATCAGGTCGAGCGGCGTCGGGTGCACCTCGCGCGCGGCTAATTCGTTGCGGCGCAAAATGAAGCCGACCTGAGGGCCATTGCCGTGCGTAATGACGGTCGTCCAGCCGGCTTCGACCATGTCGGCGACATTGCGCGTCGTCTCGCGCACAGCATCCCATTGATGCGAAACGTCGGGATGTTTGTTGTCCGTAATCAAAGAATTGCCGCCAATAGCGACGACGGCGACGCGAGAAGGGTTAGTGACGCTCATAGTATGTCTCACCTCTTCGTGAGGAATGGAATCTGGCGTATGAATCTCGTCTATGCAGCGTCGCAACGATAGCCTTGATGCTGTCCAAGCCTCGGTGCTGCCCACGTCATACGCCAGATGTTGGCAAAATTACCTGATTAACGCCGGTAAAATGGCATAAAACTCTGTTGCCTTGACCACATCGGACAGCAAGACGCTATCTTGCGTCGTGTGCGCAGTCTCTTCTTCGCCAGGTCCAAAACCAATTGACGGGATGCCGGCCTTGCCCATCCAGTAGATGCCGTTGGTGCTGAAGTTCCACTTGCCGGCAGGGTGCGCGGGCAGGCCGATCAACGTGCGCGCCTGCAAGCCTGCCTGCACCAACGGATGCTGCTCGTCCAGCGCCCAGGCCGGGAAGTACTTGTCGACCGGGAAGACAAAGCCGGTGTAGCTCGGCTCGGCATATTTCATCATCTCGACGGTGATCTCGCCCTTGTCTAGCAACGCCTGTGGCGCCAACGCTCGCACCTGGGCGATGGCGTCCTCCGCCGTTTCGCCAAAGGTGACGCGGCGATCGATGTAGACGCGCGCCTGGTCGGGCACGGCATTGATCGACGGCGTCGAGACCTTCATGTCGCTGACGGTGATCTTGCCATGCCCCAGGAAGGGGTCGTCGCCCAACTGTGGCTCCAGCTTGCTGACGCCCTCGATCAGCGGCAGCACTTTGTAGATGGCGTTGTCGCCCAGGTGATTGCTGGCGGCATGGGCGCTGCGCCCGCGCGCAATCACCTCGATCTCGACGCGCCCTTTGTGCCCGCGATAGACCTGCATCTTGGTTGGCTCGCCGATGACGACAAAATCAGGGCGGATGCCTTCATGCTCGACAAAGGCGTGCGGGGCGATGCCGTCGCACCACTCCTCCATGTTGCCGAAGTAGTAAGCCGTCCAGCCGTCGAGCAGTCCCAGCTCTTTGGCGATCTTCAGCCCGTAGATCATCGGCGGCGTGCTGCCCTTTTCGTCGCAAGCGCCGCGCGCATAGAAACGCCCTTTCTCGATCTTGCCGATGAAGGGGTCCCAATCCCATTCATCTGGGTTGCCAATGCCGACGGTGTCGATGTGGCTGTCATAAACTAGGATACGCGGCCCGTCGCCGATGCGCCCGACGGTGTTGCCCATCGAATCAAACCAGACCTCGTCAAAACCAAGTTTGCGCATCTCCGCCTGGACGCGCTCGCCGACCGGCCCGATCTGCGAGTCCATCGACGGGATGGCGCAGATTTCGCGCAGGAAGCTGATGATGGTTTCGCTCTGTTGGCTGACCTGCCGCTGGACGGCAGCAACATCTACTGTAGACATAAAAGAATCCTTTGGAATGGCAGCGCCGTATCACGTTGTCCCGGCGCCAGGTGCACACTTGTAAAAGGCACGAACGGATGGAGATGACAGGATTATATCGGTCGCCGCGAAGCGTTGTCAAAAGCGCTGATGACCTGCGACTTGCGCCACCCACTTGCTGTCAGGGCACGCGTGTGATGCTTGCGCCCAGCGCGCGCAGTTTGACGTCGATCTCCTGATAGCCACGGTCGATCTGTTCGACATTGCCGATGGTGGTGATGCCTTCCGCCGCCAGCGCCGCCAGCACCAGCGCCATGCCGGCGCGGATGTCGGGGCTGGTCACCTGCTGGCCGGTGAGCCGGCTGGGGCCGACGACTACGGCGCGATGGGGGTCGCAGAGGATGATCTGCGCCCCCATCGCAATCAGCTTGTCCACGAAGAACATGCGGCTCTCGTACATCTTTTCGTGAATAATGACTGTGCCCTGTGCCTGCGTGGCGGTGACAATGGCGATGCTCATCAGGTCAGGCGGGAAGGCAGGCCACGGGGCGTCGTCGATCTTGGGCACAGCGCCGCCAAAGTCGGGACGCACGCGCAGAGATTGTTCCTCCTCGATGACGAGCGTGTAGCGTTCGCCAGGCGGGGCAGCCGGGTTCTCCTCCAGGTGCATCCGCACACCCAAACGGTCGACAAAGACCATCTCCATCATGCGCAGGTGCTCCGGTACAACGCCGATGATGCGCAGTTCGCCCGGCGTGATTGCGCCCATGCCAATGTAGCTGCCCACCTCGATGAAGTCCGGGCTGATGTGCATCTCGGCGCCACCCAGACGTTCGACGCCATGAATTGTGAGTACGTTGCTGCCGATGCCATCGATCGGACAGCCCATCTTCACCAGCAGGTGACAAAGGTCCTGAACATGCGGCTCGCTGGCGGCGTTGCGCAGGATCGTGACGCCATCCGCCAATGCCGCCGCCATGATGCCGTTTTCGGTGGCGGTGACCGAGGCTTCGTCGAGCAGGATGTCGCGACCCCGCAGCCGGCCGGCGGTGCGCAATTCGAACTTGCCATTGTGCTCCAACGCGGCGCCCAGTGCGGTCAGGACCTGCAAGTGTGTATCGATGCGCCGCCGCCCGATGTCGTCGCCGCCGGCTGCTGTCTGCACGTGGAAGTGCCCAAAGCGTGCAAGCAATGGCCCCATCATGGTGAGTGAGCCACGAATTTGCGAAAAGAGCGCCGCGTCGGGCGCAGCGGTGTGTACATGGCGGGCGCACAAAGTCACTGCATCGCCCTGCTCTGTAATCTCGACGCCCATCCCGCGCAGGATGCGCATCATCGTGTGGACATCGCCGATGCGCGGCAGGTTGTGGAGCGTCACCGGGGCGTCGGTGAGCAGGCAGGCCGCCAACATCGGCAGGGCAGCGTTCTTGTTGCCAATGGGGCGGATCGACCCACGCAGTGGGCGCCCGCCTTCGATCACGAATGAGGTCATAGTCTTAATTCCTTTGCTTGTGCTGTAGTTGCACCCGACGTTATGGTAGCGCACATGCGCGACCGGTGGAAATGCGCACCATCACAGGTTGAACGGAACACACGTTCGATTTGGTGCGGCTACAAATTGGGTTTGCGATGCGCGTGTGGTACAATGATAACGTTGTGCTGGCGTTGCAGGAGGGCGCCTGGAAGCAAATCACCGGCCGTAGCGCGGCAAGGAAAGTTGGGATCGCTTGAGCGTAATAGACTCTCTGTCGGCGGGGTTCCGATTTCTGGGTTGGCGGTTGGAGTTGTTGTTGATTCCGGTGGCGCTTGACCTGTTGCTTTGGTTGGCGCCGCAGTTTAGCGTCGTCACATTGACCGGGGAAGCAGCGCGGTGGTATCGCGATCTGGGCGCTGTGGAAGGGATGCCCGCTGACGCTGTGCAATTGACGCAGCAGGTGGCCGCTAGCATCGAGCAGTTTGGCAGTAGTTTCAACCTCCTGTCGGCGTTGGTGAGCACGACATTGCTGCATGTGCCGAGTCTGTTGGTCAATAACAGTCAGGCATCGCCGCTATCCCCCATTGAGTTGACAACGCCGGCGGAAGCATTTGTCTTCTGGCTGATGTTCAGTCTGTTGGGTCTGCTGATCGGGGTTGTCTATCTCGACCTGCTGGCGCGGCGGTTGCCCATCGGCGGCATGGCAGCGGTGCGCAGTGGTGTGTTGGCAGGACGGGCGATTGCGCAGTGGCTACAGGTGATCGCATTTGTGCTGCTGGTGCTGCTCCTGTTGCTGGCGATCTACCTTCCCTTGAGCATTGTCATCAGCATCCTGACGTTAATCAACCCGGCGTTGGGATCGTTGTTGGGATTGGGGTCGGGGGCGTTGGCGATCGTCATCTTCTTTTATCTGTACTTTGCGACAGCAGGTATCGTGATGGACAATCTGTCGGCGCCGGGTGCGATCAAGCGGAGTTTTCTGCTGGTGCGCACCCACTTTTTTGCCACGCTCGGCTTTGCCTCCCTCAGCACGCTGATCGGGTTGGGCATGTCGCTCTTGCTCGTTCGACTTGCCAGTTATGCATTGTGGATGGTGACGCCGGCGATTTTGCTCAACGCCTATATCGGCACCGGGCTGGCGATGGCGCTGCTCATCTTCTATCGCACGCGGCTGTTGAGTGACGAGGCCAGACTGGTGCAATAGGATTGAGCGAACACTTCAAGAATGCTTCAGGGCGTGATGGCAATATGTAATAGCAATGTGTGATGGGGTGATTCCCGTCCCGATTGTGAAGGAAGCCGTAATGGATATCAACAAGAAAACGCAAGAATACACTGCCGATCAAATCCAGGTGCTGGAAGGGCTGGAGGCGGTGCGCCGACGTCCGGGCATGTACATCGGCGGCACCGACCAGAAGGCGCTTCACCACATGGTTTACGAAGTGGTGGACAACTCCATCGATGAGGCGATGCAGGGGCGCTGCAGTCGCATCCGTATCATCATCCATAAGGACGAGAGCATCACTGTCGAAGATGACGGCGCGGGCATCCCCGTCGATATTCAGAAGCAGACGGGGCTGCCTGCTGTCACGGTGGTGATGACCAAACTGCACGCGGGCGGCAAGTTCGGCGGCGGCGGCTATAAGGTCTCTGGCGGTCTACATGGCGTTGGCGTCAGCGCTGTCAACGCGCTCAGTACGTGGATGGAGACCAAGGTTAAGCGCGACGGTAATATCTACCGCCAACGCTTTGAGCGCGGTGTGCCCGTCACCGGCGTCGAGATCATCGGCCATTGTGACCCCAACGACACCGGCACAATCCAGACCTTTTTGCGCGATGACACGATCTTCCAGGCGCTGGAGTACAACTATCACACGCTGGCGACACGCTTCCGCGAAATGGCTTTTCTGACGCGCGGCATCGACATCTGTTTCATCGATGAGCGTCCAGAGCTGCCGCATGAAATGAATTTTCACTTCGAGGGCGGCGTCAAGTCCTTTGTGCGCTATCTGAACCGTAACCGCCAGGTCGTCAACGAGCCGGTTTATATCGACATGGAGGTTGAGTCCACGCAGATCGAGGCGGCGATCCAGTATACGGACAGCTTCTCAGAGTCGGTCTTCGCCTTTGCCAACACGATCAACACGCCTGACGGCGGCACCCATCTCACCGGCTTGCGCACGGCGGTGACGCGCATCATCAACGACTACGCGCGCAAGCAAGGTCTGATCAAAGAAAAGGAAGAGAACTTCACCGGCGAGGATACGCGCCAGGGCATGACCGCCATCATCAGCGTCAAGGTGATGGAGCCGCAATTTGAAGGGCAGAACAAGCTGAAATTGCTCAACAATGAGGTTCGTTACCACGTTGAGACCGCCGTCGCCGAGGCAATGGGGCGCTGGATGGAGGAGAATCCACGCGATGCCAGGGGCATCATCGAGAAGTGCCGCACCGCCTATCGCGCCCGCGAAGCCGCCAAGAAAGCGCGTGACCTGGTCATCCGCAAGAGCGCGCTGGAAAGCCTGACTCTGCCCGGTAAGCTGGCGGATTGCTCCAGCCGCAACCCGGAAGAGTGTGAAATCTATATCGTGGAAGGTGATAGCGCTGGTGGCACCGCCAAACAGGGACGCGACCGCCGCTTCCAGGCGATTCTGCCTCTGCGTGGCAAGATTCTCAATATCGAGAAAACCAGTCTCGACAAGGCGCTTGCCAACAAGGAAATCCAGGCCTTGATCACGGCGCTGGGCACCAACATTGGCGAGAACTTCGACCTGAGTGGGCTACGCTATCATCGCATCATCCTGATGACCGACGCGGACGTGGACGGCGCGCATATCCGCACACTGTTGCTCACCTTCTTCTACCGCTACATGGAGCCATTGGTGGCGCAGGGACATCTCTATATTGCGCAGCCGCCGCTCTACCGCGTCACTGTCTCCCGTAGCGAAAATGGCAAGGTCAAACGCAGTTCTGAATACGTCTACGATGACAAGGCGCTGGAGACTCTGCGCAAGGAATTGGGCGAAAGTAACGTCAAGCTCGACCAACGTTACAAAGGGTTGGGCGAGATGAACGACGAGCAACTCTGGGAGACCACCATGAACCCGGCCAACCGCACAATCCTACGCGTCAGCGTTGAGGATGCCGCCGAAGCCGACCGCACCTTCGACATGCTGATGGGGTCGAGTGTGCCGCCGCGCCGTCGCTTCATTCAGACGCACGCCAACCAGGCGCGGCTGGATGTATAGCATGACAATGTTGCGTGGTATACTCAGGCTTGATCCATCCTGATTCACCTTCACCTGGTAGGAAAGGAAGAAACCTCATGCGTCGAATGAACCTATGGTACGTAGCAGCGTTGCTGTTGGCGCTGCTGGCGGTGGCAGGCTGCACGGCCGCGCCGGTGGCGCCTGGCGAAGCTGGCGCACCGGCTGCTGCGCCAGCAACATCTGGCGAAGCGCTCACGCTGCGGCTGGCTACGGTGTCAGAACCGTCAACTCTCGACCCAAACCTGGCAGAGGACTACTACTCAATCACCCCGATCGAGCAGATGTTCCTGGGGCTGACCAACATCAACAACGCAACGTCGGAGATTGAGCCAGAACTGGCGGAAAGCTGGACAGTGTCGGAGGATGGCACTGTTTGGACTTTCAACTTGCGTCAGGATGTCAAGTGGAGCGACGGCAACCCGGTCACGGCTCAAGACATCGTGTATAGCGTCAAGCGGGCGGTCAAGCCGGAAACGGCCTCGCCCTATGCCTATGTGCTCTACAGCATCAAGAACGCCGCCGCCATCAATCAGAGCGAAGCTGGCGCCTATGATATTGACACGCTCGGCGTCAAGGCGCTTGACGATTACACCGTTGAGTTTACGCTGGAATCGCCGGCGTCCTATTTTGAGTCCATTTCCAGCATGTGGACGTTGCGCCCGGTGCCGAGCTGGGCCATTGAACAATTTGGCGAAGCCTGGACCGACCCAGCCAATATCGTCGTGAACGGGCCGTACAAGCTGGTCGAATGGCGCCCTGGCGAGAAGCTGATCTTCGAGAAGAACCCAGACTATTTCGCCGCCGACAATGTGCAGATCGACCGCGTCGAGCTGAGCATCATCACCGATCAGTTCACGGAAGTAGCTCTCTACGAATCCGGCGAATTGGACGTGGCGGGCGAAGGCGCTGCGTCACTGCCGGCGGAAGAAGTCGCCCGTATTCTGGCTGACCCTGTGCTTAGCGCAGAGTTCCATCAGGGGCCGCGCGCATCGACGACCTACGTCGGCTTTACCATGACAAAGCCGCCCTTCGACAACGTCTTGGTGCGCAAGGCTTTCTCCGCTGCAATTGACCGCGAGACGATGGTGCGCGACGTAGTCGGTTCGGGTGTGCCGGCGACGCAGTTTGCGCCGCCTGGCATCTTTGGCGCTCCGGACCCAGAAGTCGGGCTTGGCTATGACCCGGAACAGGCGAAGGCATGGCTGGCGGAAGCGGGCTATCCTGATGGCGCTGGCTTCCCAACCGTAACATATCGTTACTTCGCCAACTCGCTGGAAGAGGCGCTGGCGCAGGCGCTGCAGGCAATGTGGAAGGAGACGCTGAACGTCGATGTCCAGATCGAGGCGCAGGACTTCCCGGTCTTCCTGGCGGGTACAGGACCTGATGTGCCGGTCGAGGAGATGCCTGAAATGTGGCGGCTTGGTTGGGGCGCCGACTACCCGGATGAGAATAACTGGGTCTATGAAGTCTTCCATTGCACCGACAGTCAGAATCGTCCACGCGCTGCCTGCACCGAGGCCGATGAGAAGGCGAAGCAGGCTGGCATCGAAACCGATCCTGAAGTGCGCAAGGCGCTCTATGCTGAAGTCGAACAGCTCATGTTTGGCGAAGAAGTGCGCGTGGCGCCCTACTATCATCGCGGCTACACGATCCTGGCCAAGCCCTATCTCCAGCGCGCCTATCCCACCTTCGCTCCAGTGAATTGGGATACGTGGCGGATCGAGAAATAATCGAGAAATAACAGAATGAGAGATTGGAGATTAGGAGATTCCGGGAAGAGCGCAAGGCGTCCCGTACAATCTCCAATCTCCCGATCTCCGAATCTCCTCTATGTTGCGCGTCATTATCCGTCGCCTCCTCTGGTTTATTCCGGTCTTCTTCGTCGTCACGGGGCTGACTTTCGTCACGATGCATGCCTTGCCGGGCGGTCCCTTTGATTCTGACAAGACGCCGCCCGCGCTCATTCAACAGATGGAAGAGGTCTTCGGTCTGAATCGACCCGTGCCAGAGCAGTATCTGATTTGGCTCGCCAATGTGATGCAACTCAAATTTGGTCCATCGTTGAGCGCGCGTGGCAAGCCGGTGGAGGGTTTCCTGTTGCCCGGTCTCGCTGTGTCAGCGCAGCTTGGCTTGTTTGCGCTGCTCTTTGCGTTGGCGGTGGGGGTGCCCGCTGGCATCACAGCCGCCATGCATCGCGGCTCCTGGCGCGACCGCAGCGCCACGCTGGTGGCGATCATCGGCGTCTCCGTGCCAGCGATCGTGCTTGGGCCGGTGCTGCAATACATTTTTGCGTTGCGGCTTGGCTGGTTGCCGGTGGCGCAGTGGGCAAGTCTTGGTGAGGGGCTGATGCCGTATTTAAGCCACATCATCCTACCTGCCGTGACGCTGGGCGCCGGGCTGTCGGCGATCATCGCTCGCTTGACGCGTGCCAGCATGTTGTCGGTGCTAGGTGAGGATTATATCCGCACTGCCCACGCCAAAGGATTGGCGCGACGCACCGTGACCGTGCGCCATGCCTTGCGCAACGCATTGATCCCGGTGGTCACCTATCTTGGCCCGCTGGCGGCGGCCGTGCTGACCGGCTCGCTGGTCGTCGAGCAGATCTTTGCCATCCCAGGCATGGGGCGTTACTTCGTCACCAGCATCAGCGCCCGTGACTATCCAATGGTGATGGCCGTCGTCGTGCTCTACGCGTTGATCATTGTGGGCGTCAATCTGCTGGTGGATATTCTCTACACCGTCATCGATCCAAGGATCGGGCATGGCAACTAGCACGCAGTCGGTGGTTACACCGCTTTCCCTTCGTTCGCCGCGTTCTCTTCTGCAAGATGTATTGGCGCGGCTGTTGAAAGATCCGCTTGTTGTGTTGTGTGTGCTTTATCTGGCGGCGTTGGTCGTGGTGGCAATCAACCCGACAACCTTTGCCCCGCTCAGCTATGAAACGACGAGCTTTCCAGACAAGCTGGCGCCACCCGGTGCGTACGCTACATCGGACAAGCTGGCGGGGTTTCGCTACGTACTCGGCGCCGACCGACTTGGCCGCGATATCTTGAGTCGCCTGATCTATGGGACCCGCATCTCCATCGCGGTGGCATTTCTTGGAGCCGGCATCAGCTTTTTGATCGGCGTCACCTACGGGTTGGTGGCTGGCTACAGTCGCGCGCGTATCGACAATGTGATGATGCGCATCGTCGATATTATCTACGCTTACCCGACGCTGATCCTGATTATCCTGCTCCAGGTCTTCCTCACTTCGCTAGCGCAGCAGCCGGCGGAGAATCTTAACGCATTGCAGCGCTCATTGGTTACGCTCGACACGCGCTCTGGAGGGCTATTCTTTGTCTTTGTCGCTATTGGCGCTGTGAGCTGGCTCAACATGGCGCGGCTGACGCGTGGGCAGACATTGCACTATCGCGAACAGGAGTTTGTTCAGGCGGCGCACCTCGTCGGCGCGAATGATCGCCGCATCATGGGGCGTCATCTGCTGCCTAACATCATTGGCACCTGTATCGTGGCTGAAACGCTGGCGATTCCAGCGTATATCTACACGGAGGCTTTTCTTAGTTTTATCGGGTTGGGGGTGCAGCCGCCGATGCCGAGTTGGGGCAGCATGATTGCCGACGGCTACGGTGCGCTGCGCTCGGCGCCGCATGTTATCTTCTTCCCCGCACTGGCGTTGTCGTTGACGATGCTGGCTTTCAATTTTCTGGGTGATGCGATCCGCGATGCAATGGACCCGAAGCTGCGTAACCGGTAGCGTCACTCAGCCGACAATGCGCCCATCGCTGAGGTCGATCACGCGATCGACATAATCATCGGCCAGCGTGTCGTGTGTCGCCATTAACATCGTTACATTGCGTTCGCGTACGATCGTGCGGAAGAGAGCCAGGACGCTATGTGCAGTCTTGGAGTCGAGATTGCCGGTGGGTTCGTCCGCAATCAACAGGCGCGGACGACCTGCCAGCGCCCGCGCAATCGCCACGCGTTGTTGCTGCCCGCCTGACAGCTCGTAGGGACGATGATCGTTCCATTTGGTCAGGCCAACCAGTTCCAGGGCTTCCAGCGTTGCAGTGTGGCGCTCACGAGCGCTAACGCCGTTGAGGCGCAGCACAAGCTCCACATTCTCATAGGCCGACAGCACCGGCAATAGCCCTAACGACTGAAAGATGAAGCCGACCTGTTCGCGGCGCCAGGTTGTGCGACGGCCTTCCGACCACGTCCCGATGGCGTCGCCAAAGACGCGCACGACACCCGATGTCGGTTGATCCAATCCACTGATGCAGTTAAGCAGCGTTGTCTTGCCACTGCCAGAGCGTCCTTTGATTGCGATGAATTGGCCTGTCGCAATGGTCAGATCGATGCCATCCAGGGCGCGCACTTGTTGTTGGCCGCGCCGATAGATGCGCGTCAGCTGCTGAATTTCAATGGCGGCAGTGCTGGTTGATGCGTCTGGGGTAGCTTCAAGATGCCGAGTGACGTCCATTTATGCCTGCTTTCCCGAACGGCGTCCCCAAAGTGAGCGCAGTCCTCCGCGCTTTGGCTGCTCGGTTGCCGCTGCTGTTGTGACTTGCGTAGGTGTGGCGACTTCCTCCACGGGACGGATCAAGATGCCGTTGTCGGTGATTTCGAGTCGGGCGCGGCCGCGAATCTGCACCTGCTCCAGATATTCGGGCGGGATGTGGACGCGACCCGCCTTGTCAAGCACGACCAGCTCCTCGAAGGTGTGATGTTCGCTCCCGGCATCGTGCCCATTCTCCGCCAGCCATTCCGGCGTGCGTACAATGGGTTGGCGCACTGTCTCGCTGGCCAGCATGCCATCACGGATGGCCACGACGCGATCGACCTGCCGCGCCACACCCGGATCGTGGCTGACGATGATGGTGGTGACGCCCATTTCGCGCGTCAAGGTGCGGAAGGTGTCGTAGATCAGCGCAGCGGTCGCCGTGTCCACTTCGCCTGTTGGTTCGTCGGCCAGCAACAGGGGCGGGTCATTGGCCAGCCCGACCGCGATGGCAACGCGCTGCTGCTCGCCGCCCGAAAGCTCGGAGAGGCGATGATGCATACGGCCGCCCAACCCGACCAGACTCAGCAACTCGGCGGCACGCTGTCGGCTGCGGCGCATCTTGCCAGCGACGGTCATAGGTAACATGACATTCTCGATGGCATTGAGGTAGGGGATCAAGTTACGCGTGCTTTGTTGCCAAACGAAGCCGACCTGCTCCCGGCGATAGCGGTTGAGGTCGCGATCGGACATGCGCAGCAAGTCTTTGCCTCCCACCAATACGCGCCCGGCCGATGGACGATCCAGCCCACCAAGGATGTTCATCAGTGTGGTTTTGCCGCTGCCACTAGCGCCAACAATCGCCATCAGCTCACCCGGCTGCACGCTCAAGTTTAGCTCGCGCAACGCCACCTGCTCCAGCCCAGCGATTTTGTAGATTTTGACCAGCCCGTCGCACAGAATAAATGGTTCAGACAATTGTTCACCTGCTATAGTTGGGATTAGGAGATTAAGAGATTTGGAGATTGGAGATTGCGCGAAGCCGCTCTGTCAATCTCCAATCTCCAATCTCCAGTCTCCAATCTCTCACACCGTCTCGCCCAATTTGATCGCCTGGAAGACCTTCATGCGCATCAGCAGCCCGATCAGCACGACGAAGGCCACGAAAAAGAGTACGCCAAAGAGCAGATAAAGCCGCGTGACGGCAAACCAGGCGATCTCCACCGTAAAGGGCGGGATATTGGCTGTCGGGCCGCTGCCGACCTGGAAGTACGGTATGAAGAGTTCGCTGATCAACGCGCCAATGCCAGTGCCTGCGCCCAGACCGAGCACGATCAAGAAGGCCAATTCGCAGGACAGAAAGATTGCAAGTTGTCGCGTCGATAGGCCGATGGCGCGCAGGGTGCCCAGCTCGATAAAGCGACGCCGGAAGGAGAATAGCGCATAGAGCAGAAAGCCGAGCACCGTCAGCAGCGCCGAGGCTAGAAACCCGACGGACAGCACGCCAAAGAGTCCCTGGCGTTCCGGTCGGCGCAACTCTTCGGCGATGCGCACTGACGCAGCCTGATAATCGAGCACGGTGATCTCAAAATTGCGCAGGTCGGTGACCATTTGTTCGAAGTCGATAGCTGGCTTTGTCTTGATCCACACATCGTAGGGGCGCTCGCCGCCTGTCTGCTCGAACAGCCAGTCCAGGTTGGCGACGATCAACGGTTTGTTCTCTTCCGCCGGGCTATACCAGGTGGGCCAGTAGCGGAAATCGCCCATGATCTGCACGGGCGTGCCATCACGGGTGTTGGCAGCTGCATTTAGCCGTATCTGCAGTGTATCGCCCACGCGCAGCCCGTGTTGGCGCATAAACGCACGTTCGACCAGTACGCCATTATTGGCGAGCGCAAGTGAGTTCATCAACGCGCCCAGGCTGGCAGAGGCAAAGTCACTGCGCCAGAAGGCCACCTTGGGAAAGTCGATGCGGTCGATGCCGACCACCTGGATCGCCTGCCAGCGGTCTTGAAGTTGCACTGCGCCCTCATACTTGCCAACGCGCGCCGCTGCTTCGATGGCATCGACATTCAAGTGTTCGCTCACTGGAATAAAGACCCATTCCGGCCCTGTGATTTTGGTGATTGAACTTGTCTCTGTGGCTACAGGTTCAGGGGTTGCGGCGGCGTTGGCTGGTTGGATACCAGCGCCGCCAAACGCGCTTTCCCCCGCGTCGGAAGTTGCACCCAACTCCACAAGCCGGGCGTCCGCTCCAATCGTGTAGTAGCTCTGGTCATAAAGGTGATTGTCCAGTGTTTGCGCCAGCGAAGCAGTAAAAACGGACAGCCCTAGCGTCAACATCAGAAGCACCAGTGGGGTGCTATAAAGGCCTGGCTCGCGCGCCAGATAACGCGTTGCCAGCAGGAAGCCGACGCTGTTCGTGCGCGCCGCAATCCAGGCGATCAAGGCCATTAGCAATGGCAGCAGACGCAGAATCAAGAGCGTCAACGCCAATGCCACCAGCGCTGGCAACAAGATCAACAGTGGGTTCTCGAAGATGTCGCCTGCCGCAGCGCCGGTTGGTGACAGGATCGTGCCTTGTTGCTGCACCAGATAGATGCCGTAGAGGGCGGGTATCAGCAGCAGCACATCCAGCCAGGCGCGCTGCCACCAGGGACGCGCCACTGTGCGCGCCAGTTCTTGTTTGTAGCTGACAATCGTGTGCCGGGCGGCGCCAAGCGAGGGCAGCACCTGCGCCAACAGCGTGACGCCCACTGCGATCAGACCAATTTGCACCGGGTTGGCTGTCACCTGAACGCGCAGCCCGGCATCGAGCGAGAAGTTGAGGAAAGAACGTGTGGCGCCAAAGGCCTGCGCCACCCAGACGCTGAGCGGGATGGCAAGCGCCAGCGCCAATAAACCCAGTATGGTGGCTTCCAGCAACGCTACGGCTGCGATCTGGAACGCCGTGGCGCCGCGACTGCGCAAGACAGCGATTTCGTTGCGCTGGCGCCCCACCGCCAGCCCTACCACCAGCCCGATGAAGGCCAACAGCAGCGCTACGATCGGGATGCTGAAGGCATAGAGCAGTACAGTCAGCAGCCGCGCCGACGCCTGATATTTCTGCAACGCCGCATAGGGCGAGCTATCGAGACGGGTGTTGGGCAGCAACGTCGCTGCACGCTGGGTGATTTGGTCGATGCGCGCCACCAGGCTGGGAGCATCTGCCGCCGTCACATTGGCGCCATCGACGATCCAGTACCAGACGATCAGAGCGACCTCATTTTCGAGGATGGACGCAATGCGGCCCTCAAACGTGGAGTGCGGCACAATCAATTGTGTGTCGAAGGCGCGCGGACGATAGAACCAAAACCCCTCGTCCGGGTCTTTGGGCATCCAAATGCCGCTGACACGCACCGGTAGTTGCACCGTGCGCGTGCCTGTATCGGTTTCCATGTTGCGGAAGGTGAGAAATTCCTCACCCACTTGAACGCCGAGCGCATCAGCCAGCACACTGCTGATGGCGACATCAATCGCTTCGGCAGGATCGGTGGAGGCTGGCGCCGGCGGGCCACCTTCCAGCCAGGTGACGTGGTCGGCAAACTGCTCGATGGCGCCAAAGCTCACCCATTCCAACGGTTCCTGGGTGCTGGCATAAGTCTGATTGGTATTGGCCGGAAAGAGCCGGAAGTTGTCGGTTTTGGCGTAGCGGATAATCGTCTTGATAGGTAAGCCAAGTTGCTGTGTCGCAGGGCCAGAGAGGTAGGCGTCGACCGGCGTGATCTCTTCCCACTCTTTGGCGCCGTAGATCGAGCCGATGTTGCGAAACACGAAGGCAAAGGCGCGCGGGTCGCCTTTGATGCCTTGTCCGGCTTTTGCCAGCTCTTCTTGCAGCACGCGGTAATAGACTGCATCGGCATAGAGCGGGATGCTCATGATTAAGGTGATGGCGGCGATCAGCCCAAGCACGGTCGCTAGCGCCAGCCATCTTTGCGCAATGATACGGCGCACAGCGATCAGCAGCGTGGCCCAAATGCGAAAAAGAAAGTTCATGGAGTGGTCACATCTCTCATGGGCCGACGATGATTTGACCCTCTTCGACGCCTTCCAGAATCTCGACGCGATCTTCAGCCTCCACGCCAATGCGCACATCGACGCGGCGCTGCACGTCACCATCTTGCACGACAACGAAGAGCCTGCCATTGAAATTACGGATGGCCGCCGGCGGTAGCCACAGCACATTCTCGGCGCGCTCGACCTCCGCCGTCACGCGCACCAGGTCGCCCAAAGCGAAGTCCCCGCTTGTCAGCGTCTCCTCGATAGCAATGCGCGTGCTTTTGTCCTTCTCTTCGATGGTCTGGCCGCTGCCACCGCTGCCGTAAGGATAGGGCAGCCGCCGGATTACGCCGTGATAGGTCTGCCCTGGGCGTGAAGAGAAGACAAACGTGACCGGCATCTGCTCTGCGAGCAATTCGAGCTGGTTGCTGAGCAGGTCTGCGCTGATCTCCAACGTGCTGGCGTCGGCGACAGAGGCAACTGGTTGATAGCCGTTGACTGCCTGTCCTGGCGTCAGTGAAAGCGAGAGCAAGACGCCGTCGAACGGAGCAATGATCTGCGCTTCAGCAATCTCCTGATTCAGCTTCTCGACGGCGTACTGTGCGCGTGTCAGGTCGTTCTGCAGTAATGGGCTGATGCCAGCGGCCAGGCGTTCCACTTCGATCTGCGCCAGCTCGACATCCTTTTGGTAGGCTTCAGCCTGGAAGCGTGAGGTGTTGCGATCGCGTTCTGCGCCCTCCAACACAATCTGGGCGCGTTCCAGTCTTGCCTGCGCCTCGCGACGATCCAGCTCAAGATTGCGCAACGCCTCGTCGAGCGTGACCTGGGCGCGTTCTAGCTCAAGTTTGGCGGCGTTGAGCTGGCGTTCCAGAGCATCAATCTCATATTCAGCGATTACGTCCCCTTGTTTGACCTGTGCGTTGCGCTTGAAGAAGACGGAGCGAATACGACCATCGGTGCGAAAGAAAAGTTCCTCTTCGCGCGCGGGTGAGATCCGCCCGGAAAAGGTGGTGGTGTCGATGACATCGCCGCGTTGCACCGTATAGGTGGGCTTGAGGGCAATCTGCGCCGTCGGAATCGGCGTGGGCGTTGGCTCGGCGGCGCTTTGTTCAGTGCGCGTGGCGGGCATGAGGGCGCAACTTGCCAGGATGAGCGCGGCGCCGGTCACGGAGAGTGCTTTTGCAACCTGTCTGCGAATCACGTGGTTTCCTTCAGCGACAATGCCAAAAAGCGTTTGGGAAGCGAACTAGTACGGCGCCTTCGCCTCATAGGCGGCAATCGCCGCTTCCTTGGACGCGATGTAGCCGAGATCGTCCAGTCCTTCGAGCAGGCAGAGCTTGCGGAAGGGGTCGATGGCGAAGCTGTGCTGCTGGCCATCGGGCAGGGTCACGGTCTGGCTTTTGAGATCGACGTAGATCAACGTCTCCGGGTCTTCCTCGACCAGGTCCCAGAGCATGTTGACCACCTCTTCGGGCAGCGTCACGGGCAGCAGTCCGTTCTTGAGGCTGTTGTTGTAGAAAATGTCGGCAAAACCCGGCGAGATCACGCAGCGGAAGCCGTAGTCGGTGAGCGCCCAGACCGCGTGTTCGCGGCTAGAGCCACTGCCAAAGTTGCGCCCGGCGATCAAGATTTCGGCGCCCTGATACTCGGGCCGGTTGAGCACGAAATCGGCTTTGGGCGTGCCGTCGGGATTGTAGCGAATCCACGAGAAGAGGCCCTTGCCCATGCCCTCTTTGGTCACGGCGGTCAGGTACTTGGCGGGGATGATTTGGTCAGTGTCCACATTTTCCATGCGCAGCGGCACGGCAGTGGCAGAGAGTGTTGTAAATGGTTTCACGATGATCGTCCAATTCTATTCAACGAGTGATGACAGCATACATTTCATACATTTCATTGTGTTCCAACCAGGCCAGATCAAAATCTCCTGGCGGGATCGAGATTGGCGCTTTGGCAAAGAACGGGTCATTGACAAGAACGCATGCACCATCCATGCCGGTCAACACTAGAGCATGATTAACATCAGTGTCCCAGTAGGGCAACTCGCCAGTCCTCACAAACACGATCGGTGGTTGCCCACTGTCCAGATGCGCATGTAGCACACCCAAAGTCCCTTGCCGATACTCCACCCGCAGACCAAGTCGTTCCAGGTTCCGCACATTGAACGCTGGTGCACCGACATCAGGAATTACCTCTAGCAGGCGGCGTAGTTGCGCAAGCGGATATGCAATCTGCCAGAACCCAAGCACCATTGCTACGCACGCCGGCAAACAGTCGCCTGGCGTTGGCTGATGAAGATGGGGAACCGACAGCGCAACTGGTCGCATCAATCACTCTGCACCGGGAAGCACGAGCAACGGTGCTGGCGGCACATCGGTCGCCAGGTACTCAGCGGGTGTTTCACGCGGGCCAGGGAATGGCGGCAACGTTTTAGCCAACTTGCGTGCGTTAGCGACGATGATCTCCTTCTGCGTCTCGTGCTCAAGCAGTTCACCAGTGGCGGCGTCGACATCGACTACGCCGACTGCGCCAACGGCGCCGACATGGGGCGCAGTCAGCACAGCCGGAACACGCCAGCGTGCGTTGCCATTGATCACCAGAGTAGGCGACTCGGCATGCATCATGTAGCTAACTTCGTCCAACAGCCACCGGTTGACTGCACGGCGCGCCTGTTCAGCCGTCACCTGCACGATGAGCGTTTGCCTGATCTCATAAACGCCGACCTCGCTGATGTTGATGCCTTCGATCAGAACCGGCATTGCGCCACCTCCTGTTGAATCAAGCGTCTACAATAACTCGCGCACGTCCACCACGCGTCCATTGACCGCCGCCGCCGCCGCCATGATCGGGCTCATCAGCAGGCTGCGCGCACCCGGCCCCTGGCGTCCCTGGAAGTTGCGATTGCTGGTGCTGGCGACATACTTGCCCGCGCCGGCTTTGTCGTCGTTCATCGCCAGACACATGCTGCAGCCGGCGCCGCGCCACTCGAAGCCGGCTTCCGTGAAGATGCGATCCAGCCCTTCGGCTTCGGCTTGGCGCTTGACTTCCTTCGAGCCGGGCACGACGATCGCCTCGATGTCACGCGCCACGCGCTTGCCCTTGACAATCTCAGCAGCAGCGCGCAGGTCTTCAATGCGCCCGTTGGTGCATGAGCCGATAAAGACAATGTCGACCGGCTGCCCCTCCATCGGTTGCCCCGGTTTCAGCCCCATGTACTCCATCGCTGCCAGCAGACTGCGCCGCTCCGCTGGGTCTTCCAGTTCCTCCGGCAGCGGGATGCGTCCGGTCACCGGCACGCCCTGCCCGGGATTGGTGCCGTAGGTGACCATCGGCTGGAGCTGGTTGGCGTCGAGGAAGAGTTCGCGGTCGAAGACGGCGTCCTCGTCGGTGACGAGCGTCTTCCAGTAGGCGACGGCGCGCTCCCACGCCTCGCCTTTGGGCGCATAGGGGCGCCCCTTGACAAACTCAAAGGTCGTTTCGTCCGGTGCGATCATGCCGGCGCGCGCGCCGCCTTCGATGCTCATGTTGCAGATCGTCATGCGGTTCGCCATGCTCAGCTTGCGGATGGCGCTGCCGCGGTACTCGAAGACGTAGCCGGCGCCGCCGCCCGCGCCGTTTTTGGCGATGATCGCCAGGATGATGTCCTTGGCGGTGACGCCCTTGCCCAGCTCGCCGTCGACAGTGATCGCCATCGTCTTCGGCTTCTTTTGCAGCAGACACTGCGTCGCCAGCACGTGACCGACTTCGCTAGTGCCGATGCCGAAAGCCAGCGCGCCGAATGCGCCGTGCGTGCTGGTGTGGCTGTCGCCGCAGACAATGGTCATGCCGGGCTGCGTCACGCCCATCTCCGGGCCTACAACGTGGACGATGCCCTGGATGGGGCCGTCGATGTCCCACAGCGTGATGCCGAAATCCTCGCAGTTCTGACGCAGCGTGCGCACCTGCGTGGCGGCGTCGGCGGGCCACAGCGTAATGTCGGTGCTGCGCGTGGGAATCGCATGGTCCATGGTCGCAAAGGTCTTGTCGGGGCGGCGCACCTTCAACCCCTGCTCGCGCAACATTGCGAACGCCTGCGGCGAGGTGACTTCGTGAATCAGGTGTGCGTCGATGTACAACACGGCGGGCGCGCCTTCATCCTGTGCAACGACGTGCGCATCCCAGACTTTTTCAAAGAGTGTTTTTGCCATTGGTTTCTCCGCTATCTTCACTATCTTGAGATCGAATCATTGTATCGATTTCTGCAATAATCACAGGTAGATTGGGGCGAGCAAAGCTCATAGAGGCGCCGGAATTCGATTATGTTTGATATCCGGTGGCACATGTTTGTGATGCGGGTGTGTACTCTGCAACTTTGGTTCGTTCGGGTGGGGCTGTGAATCGTACCAGTACAATTTTTCTGACTCACGCCAAACCTCATAACCGTACCAGTCGATTTCTGCAGGCAACCGATCATACACGATACGCTCACGGACAACGATCCGATATCCGCCAACAAGATGCAGTTCGCCTGATATGAGCGCAAACGTGGCGCCCTTCCGCACAAATGTCAACGTCGACCGCTCAACCGATTGGTAAGATTCAGCAACCGAGTAGATAAACAACTCGTAGTCGGCGTCGGTGCGCAGTGGATTATCCATCATGCCGCTGCAACGTGCACCAATCCACGCAGGCTGTTTTGCGCCTGTTGCCTGCGCTGAACTTCGTTACGATATTCAGCCTGGCGGCGCAGCCAGAGTTTGTAGGCGCTTGCCCACTCCCCAAAATCTAGCACCCACGCATCATCTTCCGGTTCTTCGCCGGCGATGTAGGCGGCATACATCGTTTCTGACCGCACGCCATATCGCCGCTCGAAGTCAAGTAGCTCTTGTTCGAGGGCATGAATATCAACAAGTAGATTTCGCAGTTCCATAGTGATACCTTTCACTTCGAAAAGGCACTCAAACTCACATCATCCGGTTGCGCCTATGCCGCTTTCAGCACCGGCGCAAAAACCTGCGGCGTCACGTCCGCTTGCGCCACGCTGAGCCGTGCAAAGACGACAGGACGCGCCTCGCTGTCATACCGCTCCAGCAGGTCGAGATTATATGCTCGCAACTCCGGATCGTCGTCCGGTAAGATTACCAACTCAAACTTGTCGGGCAGCGCCTCGAACATTTCGGGATTGGTCATCAGGTAGGACATAACCCTCTGCGTAAGCTGCAAATTCCTGTCGATAATGTACAATTCGATACATGAATTCTGCTCATGCATTCATGAACCCTTACTCTCAAGAACGCAACGTTTCTTCAAGACTTCTGATCTCAGACCATTTTGCTGAAATCTGTGACTCAATCTCTGCTTTCCGACTAGCATTAGCGAAAAGAATCGCTATCGCCGCTCCCGTCAGTAACAAACCCGGCATACCACAAATCAGGGCGCTCTCCCCATTTCCGCCGCTCAACATCAGAAAGCCGATTACCAAAGCCGGTATTCCAAATTTCAACATCCCACCAATCGGAACACCAACTCCAATTGCAGCATGAATCTGTGCTAGATCATCAACGTCCCTGCGCAGACGGGCAATTGCCAGCTCTGTCGTGGTTCTGTCAACACCTTTCTCGACGCGCTTTAGCCCCTACAACACCGGGGAAAGTGAGACTATCCCCCCTCCACGATTCACGACGAACTCCGTGCCGCAGTAGCCGCAGGCAAACCGCTCCAGGTCTTTGCCGATCTGCAGTTTGGCGTTGCAGGACGGGCAGGTCAGCGAAACAAAGTCAGCCATGATGCATCTCTCCCATTCGGGTTTGATTGGTTGATATTGAGTTCACTCAGCCATTTTCAGCCGTCTACAAATCCATCAAAATCCGCAGCATCTCGCTCACTCGTTCCATCGTCTCCTGCGACACTTTCCCCCAGGCAGAACCCATGAGTCGATCTTTTGCGATCGAGCGGATCGCATCACATAACACATAGCTGCGTTCCTTGACGCCGCCCTCTGGCGGGTCAATCGGAATGTGCGCCGGAATCCGGCGATCTGTTCTTGTCAACGGCAAGATGAATATCAAGCCTGCCGGGCCGTGATTGAAAGTATCGTTCGAGATAATCAGTACAGGACGCATCCCAGCCTGCTCATGCCCGCGCGTTGGATTCAGGTCAGCAAGCCAGATCTGACCTCGCGATGGCTGGGTGTCCATCTATTCCTCCAGACCATCCAGGAGCGTCGTATCCCACGCAGCGCGTTCCTCCTTCAGTTGTTCCCAAGCATCAGGGGCTTCACGCAATGCGGCATACGCCGCATTGAGCGCCTCCAGCTGCTGCTGCCTGCTGTAGGCGGCGACCGCCTTCTCCAGAACTTGCAGGATGCTCGTTCCCGATTGGTCTGCCATTTCACGCAGCACTGCATGTGTCTGCTGAGAGACGCGGATCGTGGTTGTGCTCATCATCCACCTCGCAGTCTACAAATCAGTCTACAAATTTGCAGATCATTGTACCACATGCCGGACAAAGCGAGCATTCTGCTTTTACGCCTGGCTCTGAGCAGCCGGATACGCTTCACTTGCTTCAGCGAGTTGCAGTTCTCTTTGTGCGGTGGTGATTCCCTCATCTTCAATGGATGCAGGCGGTGGCGTAACTTTCCCAGGCAAGTACTCGGCCCAACTACAGAGTCATTCTATCACGAGTTTGTCCCGCCTCGACTCTTGTCGTACCGGGTTTATCGCCATCGCTTTTCCCTACGCCTTCACCGCTTCCTCCTCATCCTCGCTTTCCGCCGAGCCTTCGGTCACCGCCTCGATCTGCACGACATTGTCTTTAGGCATGACATGCCAGAAGAAGTAGCGTTGCGTCTCCCAGTGATCGAGCAACATGCGCGCCAGCGGCGAGCCGGTCTTGGCGAGGTGCTCAGTGATCAGCGCCTTCAGGAAGTGCTCGTATTCATCGCCATTCAGCCGCGAGAGCGCGATCAGCTCACGGTTATAACGGCGCTCGAAGGTCTCGTTGACATCGTACACGTAGGCGTGCCCGCCCGTCATGCCGGCGCCGAAGTTGCGCCCCGTTTCACCCAGCACGACCACGCAGCCGCCGGTCATGTACTCGCAGCAGTGCTCGCCCGCGCCTTCGATCACGGCGGTGGCGCCGCTGTTACGTACGGCGAAGCGTTCGCCCGCCACACCTGCCGCAAAGAGCTTGCCCGCGGTCGCGCCGTAGAGCGCCGTATTGCCCAGGATCACGCTTTGGTGCGGTGTGAAACGTGCGTCTTCGGAGGGACGAATGACGATTTCGCCGCCGCCCAGCCCCTTGCCAACATAGTCGTTTGCCGCGCCCCACAGATGCAGCGCCAGGCCGCGAATCGCAAACGCGCCGAAGCTTTGCCCGGCCGTGCCCTCGAAGTCGATGCGAATGCGCCCATCGGGCAACCCCTCATCGCCGTAGCGCAGCGCAAGCTGACCAGAGACGCGTGCGCCGATGGTGCGGTCGGTGTTGCGGATTTTGTGCGCCAGGTGAATCGGCGCATCGGGATTTGCCTGCAAGCCCGCCAGCACTTGTTCGGTGATGCGGTCGCTGAGCGTCGGTTCAGGCGGAATCACCTCGTTGCGCGGCAGGACGTTGCGTCGCGCCGTGCCCGTGTCTGGCACGTAGAGCAACGGCGCCAGGTCGAGGAAACCAGCCTCGCGCCCGTGGACAACCTGCTCCAGATATTCAGGATGCCCTACGACCTCATCCAGGCTGCGGAAGCCAAGAGCGGCCAGGATCGTGCGAACATCTTCGGCGATGGCAGTCATAAAGCGAATGACATCTTCCGGCGTGCCCGTGAATTTCTTGCGTAGTTCCGGGTCCTGCGTAGCGACGCCGACCGGACAGGTGTTCTTGTGACAGACGCGCGCCATGATGCAACCCTCGGCGATCATGGCGCTGGTGCCAAAGCTGACTTCGTCAGCGCCGAGCATTGCCGCCATCACCACATCGCGACCGGTGGCAAGACCGCCGTCAGTGCGCACGGTGACGCGTGTGCGCAGCCCGTTCGCCAGCAGCACCTGATGCGTCTCCGCCAGGCCGATCTCCCACGGCAGCCCGGCATGTTTGATGCTGCTGAGCGGGCTGGCGCCGGTGCCGCCTGACGCGCCGGAGATGTGGATCACATCTGCCAGCCCTTTGGCGACGCCCGCCGCAATCGTGCCGACGCCCATCTCCGCCACAAGCTTGACGCTGATCTTGGCATTGGGGTTGATCACCTTCAAGTCGTAGATGAGCTGCGCCAAGTCTTCAATCGAGTAGATGTCGTGGTGTGGCGGCGGGCTGATCAGCGCGACGCCGGGCGTGCTGTGCCGCAAGATGGCGATCTCAGCCGTGACCTTGTGGCCGGGAAGCTGACCGCCTTCGCCCGGTTTGGAGCCTTGCGCCATCTTGATCTGAAGCTCTTCGGCGCTCAGCAGATATTCGGGTGTGACGCCAAAGCGACCGGACGCCACCTGCTTGATCTTACTGGCGCGTTCGGTAAAGTAACGTTCCTTCGCCTCGCCGCCTTCGCCGCTGTTGCTCATGCCGCCCAACCGGTTCATGGCGATGGCGAGCGTCTCGTGCGCCTCTGCGCTCAGCGCACCGTGACTCATGGCGGCGGTGGAGAAGCGGCGCAGGATACGGTCAACCGGCTCGACCTGCGTCACCGGAATGGCGGGGCGCGTGCGGCGGAAGTCGAGCAGATGGCGCGGGGCCAGTTTCATGGTGTTGACCAGCTCGGCATATTTGCGATAGTTGGCGGGTGCATCCTCGGGCTTCTTGGGGCGGCTGACCGCCGTAAGCGCGTGGACAACCTGCGGACTCCACTCGTGCAATTCGCCGCCGCGCCGCGCTTTGTAGATGCCCCACGTCACCAGCTTGACCGCCTGACTGGTCTCGCTATCAGGATAGCCATACTGGTGCCACGCCAGCACATCCTCGGCTACGCTGGCGAAGCCGACGCCGCCCAACACACTTGGCGTGCCCACGAAGGCTACATCGAGCAACTCTTGGCCGATCCCTAACGCCTCGAAAATTTGGGCGCCACAGTAGGCGTCGATCGTGCTGATGCCCATCTTGCTCATTACCTTGAGCAGACCTTTGTCGACCGCTTTGACATAATTCTTGCGCGCCTGCTCCACCGTCAGGTTGCCGGTCTTGCGCCCCTCGCGTACGATTTCATCCACCGTTGCATACGCCAGGTAAGGATAAACAGCGTTGGCGCCGTAACCGATCAAGCAGGCGAAGTGATGCACCTCGCGCGGCTCGCCGCTGACGCTGACCAGGCTGGCGCGCATACGCAATCCTTGTCGGATCAGATGATGGTGCACGGCGCCGACGGCGATCATCGACGGGATGGGCAGGGTGTGGACATCCGTCTGCTCATCGCTGATCAGGAGGATGCGCGCGCCGCCGCGCACTGCATCCTCGGCATCGCGACAGAGTTTCTCCACAGCCGCACGCAGCGCCGCGCCTGCCTTTTCCGGCGTCACCTCCTCGCCCGCTGGCGCGTGCCAGACCGCATCAACCGTGGCGACTGCAAACTCCGCCAGTTTGTTGGCGCGCAAGGCAGCGATCTGCTCGGGCAGCAAAATCGGCGATTTGAGCGCAATCAGCCGCGTAGCTTCGGGCGTCTCGCCGAGCAAGTTGGCGCGTTTGCCCAACAGCACGCGCAGACTCATCACCATCTCCTCGCGTAGCGGGTCGATCGGCGGGTTGGTGACTTCGGCGAAGCGTTGCTTGAAGTAGCCAAAAAGCGGACGCGGCAGCTTGCTCATGGCGGCGGGCGGCGTGTCATCGCCCATGGCGCCGACCGGCTCATTGCCGGTAGTGATCATTGGCCGCAGTATGACGATCAGCTCCTCCGAGGTGTAGCCAAAGCTGGCCTGCCGGTTGGAAAGAGGGATCGAACTGAGACCTGTGGATGGCGAATGCTGCACCGTGACGCCATGACCATTGGCGCCAGCGTGACCGTTGGCGCCGGCGTGACCGTTGGCGCCAGCCGCAGTCTGCTTGACCAGGTCATCGAGCTGAATCAGGTTTTCCTTGATCCAGCGGTCGTAGGGGCGCCGCGCAGCGAATTTCTGTGTGATTTCCTCGTCGTCCATGATCACGCCGCGCGTGGTGTCGACGCAGAAAATCTGCCCAGGTCCGACGCGTCCTTTGCGCACAACGCGGCTTTCGTCGTAGGCGACGGCGCCGGTTTCGCTGGCGCAGATCACCAGCCCGTTATCGAGCACGACGTAGCGCGCCGGACGCAAGCCGTTGCGATCCATCAGTGTCCCGACGACGCGCCCGTCGGTGTAGGTCAGGGCGGCAGGTCCATCCCACGGCTCCATCAGCGCGCTGTGATATTCATAGAAGGCGCGGCGCTCCGGCGTGACTTCGCCTTCGGGCAGACGTTCCCACGCTTCGGGCACCATCATCATCAGCGCATGGCGGATGTCGCGCCCGCTGCGGACGAGGAGTTCGAGCGCATTGTCCAGCTTGCCGCTGTCGCTGCCTTCCTTGCCGATGATTGGCAGCAGCTCGTCGGCGGGATTCTCCCAAAACGGGCTTTCCAGGTCAGCTTCGCGCGCCCGCATCCAGTTTTCGTTGCCCTGCAGGGTGTTGATCTCCCCGTTGTGGCAGACCAGACGGAAAGGCTGGGCGCGCTCCCACGTGGGGAACGTATTGGTGCTGTACCGCTGGTGAAAGACGGCGATGGCGGTCTTGTACTCCGGATCGCTCAGGTCGGGGTAGAAGTGCGCCAACTCCTCCGCCAGCACCAGCCCTTTGTAGACAATGGTGCGGCTGCTGAAACTGGCGATGTAGAGCCGCTGGATGCCACGCGCCCGCGCCGTGTTGATGATGCGTTTGCGCGCCACGTAGAGCAACCGCTCAAAGGCATCGCCCGCTTCACACGCGGCGTCGGTGCGCCGCACGATCACCTGACCGAGCCACGGACGGCTGTGCAATGCCCGTTGTCCCAGCGCCGACTCGATCACCGGCACCGAACGGAACGCCAGCACGTCCAGCTTCAGCCCGGTGAGGATTTCCTGGATCAGGTCGCGCGCCAGTGCGCGGTCTTCGCCGTTGGCTTTGTTGAAGAAAAGCTGACCGATCGCCAGGTCGCCCTGCGCGGGCGGCTCCAGCCCGATGCGACGCAGTTCACGCGCAAAGAACTCGTAGGGAAGCTGTGTCAGGATGCCGGCGCCGTCGCCCGTCTTGCGGTCGTCCGCCACGGCGCCACGGTGCGCGTGGTTGCGCAGCGCCTCCAGCCCCATCTCTAGCACGCGATGACTGCGCCTGCCCTCGACATGCGCCACGAAACCGATGCCGCACGCGTCGTGCTCGAAGCGTGGGTCATAAAGCCCCTGGCGCGGTGGCAGTGACCAGGTTTGCTGAACTACGGGTTGCATATGCATTCCTCTCATGATCGTTTCTGGCGGCGATTCACACATTGATTGTAGCGCGCATCGAAACGCCAGAAAATATGGCGGGTCATCAGACGATGATTCCTGTGTCTGAGATTCCAGTATCTGGGAATCGAGTCACCCGGTCCACCGTGTCGACAATGACGGAGAACCTTCGACTTCGAAGGAAAGTGCGGAGCTTGCCAAAACAGGGAACAAACCGCTACGTTGGAAAAAAGATTTTACCACCGGTGTGGTTGCCGGGCAAAAAGTTGGCAGATCAGGATAGCGCGCAGCAGGTGCTCCTAGCCGATCTGTTGTTGCTCTTCTGCCAGCGTTGCGCTGGTGTAACGTCGCAGACGTGGGTAGCGCCAGGCGATGACACCCGCCATCGCAACGGTGGCGACACCACCGCTGACGATGGCAAAGGGGACGCCAAAGAGCGCGGCGACGAGGCCGGCTTCGAGTTCACCTAATTGTGGCCCGCCCATGAAGAAGATTTGGTTGATGCCGGTCATGCGCCCGCGCAGACGGTCAGGCGTCATGATCTGGCGAATGGTCTGACGGATGACGGTTGAGACGGTGTCGCTGGCGCCGACGAGCATGAAGAGCAGGTAGCTAAGGGCAAAGCTGGTAGAGAGACCAAAGAGTGCTGTTGCCAGGCCGTAAGCGGCTACACTCGCCAGCAATACCATTCCCTGGCGATAAATGTCCTTGCGTAGCGAGATAATCGACCCGGCTGCCAGCGAACCGACGGCGTCAGCGGTCGCAAGCAGCCCGTAGCCAGTTGCGCCCACATTCAATATCTGCCCGGCGACCAACGGCAACATCGTGCGCGCCGAACTAAAAAAGGTGGCGAAGAAGTCTAGCAACATACTGCCCCAGATGATGCGCGTGTTGCGCACGAAGCGCCAGCCTTCCGCAATGGCTTTGACGTTTAGCCCGGTGTCAGTTGCCGCCGCGCCGCCGCGATAGCGCAACAACATCAGCGCCATGATAATCGCCACAAAGGAGAGCGCGTTGGCTGCGTACACCCAACCCACTGCCAGGCGACTCATCATCAGCCCCGCCAACGCCGGCCCTACGATCGTTGCGGTCTGGAAGACAATAGAGTTGAGGCTGATGGCGTTGGTCAAATGTTCGCGCGGGACGAGATTGGGAATCAATGATTGGTAGGCTGGCCCGGAAAAAGCCGCAGTAGCCGAGGTGAATGCAGTCAACAGATAGATGATCCACAGGCTGTCGGCGCCGCTGAAATTGGCAATAGCCAGCCCCAGCGCTAACAGCGCTGCTATGCTGTTCGCCCAGATCAACAGCGTGCGCCGGTTGGTGATGTCCGCCACCGTGCCGCCAATGAGGGCAAAAAGTGCAATGGGAATGACGCGCACCAGCCCGACGCCACCCAATCCCAGCGCCTCTGGGCTGAGATCGATCGTGAACCCGAAGAGAGGTATGGAGAGGGTGGCGCCGGCTAGCAGCGTGTAGATGTGCCAGTTGATCGCAACCAACTGCATCTGCGTCCCGACAATGGAGACGAAGTTGCTCGCCCATAGCAGCCGAAAGTCACGATGACGAAGCGCAGCAAAACGCGCTCCTGGCGCCGCCATCAGACGCGCTCGACGTATTCACCGGTGCGCGTGTCGATCTTGATCACGTCGCCTTCTTTGATGAAATCGGGCACCTGGACGTCGGCGCCGGTCTCTACCTTCACCTTTTTCATCACCTTGCCCGAAGTGTCGCCACGCAGCATGACCGGCGCATCGACGACCTTGAGCGTGACGAAGTTGGGAATCTCGACCGAAAGCACCTTGCCGCTGTCCTCTGTCAACAGCACGACCATATCGTTCTCTTTCATCCAGGACATGGTGTCTTCGAAGTCTTCCTTGGGCAAAGCGATCTGGTCAAAGGTTTCGCTGTCCATGAAATGGTAGGATGTCCCATCGTCATACAGATACTGGGCATCGCGCGTCTGTGTGGTGATGACGTCAATCTCGGAGCCAGCGCGCACGCGGTCTTCGATGGTTTTGCCGGTCTCGAAGTTCTTGAGCTTCATGCGCACCATTGCGCGCCAGTTGCCCGGTGCAATGTGCTGATATTCGACGACGCGGTGAATCGCACCGTTGTAGCGAATCAACATGCCTTTGCGGAGATCTGATGTTGTAGCCATTTTGTTTCTCGTTTCTAATCGTGCGCAACTCTGCGCAAAAAAAGCGGGCGGCAGCCATGCGCGCGCCCATTGTTAGTAGTTTCAACTCTACCAGATTATACCTTGTTCACACCAAAGCTGGAAAGAT